>Ga0129306_1001391_pt1 | contig 27516 bp, 26 predicted proteins | sample P827metagenome_FD_94438 | JGI IMG/M metagenome (GOLD analysis project Ga0129306, IMG submission 94438) | Capybara group fecal microbial communities from Wisconsin, USA - P827 metagenome | ecosystem: Host-associated > Mammals > Digestive system > Large intestine > Fecal | place: USA: Wisconsin...
GACAGGATGTGATAGACCTCGACTATAAAGCTTCTTACGAGGAGGTGCTCCAGTGTGTGGTAGATAACAACTATTCGCGTATTCCGGTCTATCAGAACAGTCAGGACAACATTCGAGGCATTCTGTATATCAAGGACTTGCTGCCTCATCTTTCGAAGGGGAACAGTTTCCGCTGGCAGTCGCTTATCCGTCAGCCCTATTTCGTTCCTGAGACCAAGAAGATTGACGACCTGTTGCGTGAATTCCAGGAAAACAAGGTGCACATTGCCATCGTGGTGGATGAGTTTGGTGGAACAAGTGGTATCGTGACGCTGGAGGATATCCTTGAAGAAATTGTCGGCGAGATAAACGATGAATACGATGAGGATGAGAAGAGCTATGTTCGCATCAATTCAAATACCTTCGTCTTTGAAGGAAAGACGCTTCTGAGTGATTTCTACAAGGTATTGAAACTCGACGATGAGACCTTTGAGGATGTAGAAGGCGATGCCGATACGATAGCAGGACTCTTGCTGGAAATCAAGGGCGACTTCCCGAAACTGCACGAGAAGATAGACTACCAGAACTTCACTTTCGAAATTCAGGAAATGGAGGAACGTCGTATTTCAAAGGTGAAGGTTGTCGTGCACGACTACCTGCCTACCGATGCCCAGCCCACAGCCTGATACCATTGCATCTGCTTGATATCATTTTTGTATGGGTGGCTGGCCTTCTCATACTTGTCGAGTGGGAAGAACATGCTGATGCCTCCGAACTTTTCTGCTGTCACTTCGAAGTCGTTGAAGTCAATCGTTAAGGCATGCCATTTGCTGCTGGTTTCTGCGTAAATGACCGCTTGGTAGAATACCGTTTCCCATTCTTTATACTTCTCCGGCTCTTCCGACAGCGCAGTCCGAATCATATCCTTCATGTCGTACATGATTTTCTCATTGTCGGAATGGGAAAAAGTGTAGTAGTAGATAATGCCCTGAGTGGGATTGTTGGTTTTCAGATAGCTGGCAATGTTGGGCAGAATCTTTTTGGTAGCATCGGCCAGCGCCTGCATCTTACTGACATCTACAGCGCTAATGGGCAGATGACCTCCTACATAGTCGAACTGGGCATTATAGTCAATACACATTTGCATGACCATCTTCTCATCATCATCTATGAAGAAATCCTTGACCATCGTATCGTAGGGAGCTCCCTCACCGGTAATCTCAGCTGGTGAAGCGATGAGGTAGTCGGTCGTGTTGCGCAGCTCGTAGGCCACCTCGGCATTCTGCATATTGCAGCAGTCGAAGAAGATGAAGCGCCAATGGATGCCTAATTGCTGGAATGTCTTCGCCATATCAGGAATGTTCAGCCATCGGGCAGGCTCGCGAACCTGTAGCGTGCTGCTGTTGTCGCCATTATCCACTCCATAGGCGCGTCGGATAACCGTATTGCCATCATTTTCCAAAATCCAGCCATTGGCATGACCCCACAAGACGAGACCATATTCCTTTGCTTTTGGGCTGAATCCGACCATGCGCTTCATAACATCCAAGAAGTTGGCGGGATTCGAAGAGTAGAAATCTTCAGGATAGATATAAAGAGTATCTACCGGATACTGCGAGTCGTTGTTGATCCTTGCAATGAAAGGTTTTTCTTTTGTGCTGGCTCGATCGACATAAATCAGCAGGTCGCAGTCATTGCCCACCTGTTTACGCCCTGTAATCATCTCGTTGATGTCATTTTGTGCATAGGGCGACAGGTTGTTTTCTGCTGACATAAAGATTAAGACTGCCCGTTTGATGGGAATCTCTTGTTCAATTTCGTCTTTCTCACAGGCTGTGAGCAGTAAAATGCTTATAATAATGAATAATAAATGTTTCATATTCCAATATTTCTGCTGCAAAGATACTAATATTTGTGAGAAATTAAGTAACTTTGCATCTCAAATTAGCAAGATAGATGAAGAAACTCACTATATTTCTCGCCTTTTGTATGTTGATGATGGCTGCTGGCGATGCTTTTGCTCAGCGTTCAAGACGCTCAAAACGGCGTGCACAACATAAACGGCATCACGTCGTAAAGGGTCGTAAACATTCCAAAAAGAAGGCTTTTGTGATGAAGCCTGTGTCTCGTGAAATTCCTGATACATCCAGCGTGTTGTGTGAGGATACTTGTTCGCATATTCACGGTATCGACTTGAGTCACTATCAGGGTAACGTTTTCTGGGAAACGATAGGAGACAACACGCCGATGGCTTATGTCTATCTAAAGGCAACGGAGGGTGGTGACCGCATCGACGCTACTTTTGAAAGGAACATTGTGCTGGCTCACGTCTATGGTCTAAAGGTGGGCAGCTATCACTTCTACCGTCCGAAGACAGAACAACGTAAACAGTTGGAAAACTTTGTGTCACAATGTATTCCGGAAGAACAGGACCTGATTCCGATGATTGACATTGAGACTACTGGAGGCCTGTCGACTGAGGATTTCTGCGATTCGTTGATGACTTTTCTCGAGATGGTGGAGGAAACTTATCAGCAGAAGCCCTTGCTCTATACATTTCGCAATTTCTACAATCGCCACTTGCAAGGAAAGATTGACGGTTATAAGTTGATGATTGCTATGTATACGCCCGAGGAACCTGTATTGGCCGACGATCGTGACATCACGATGTGGCAGTATACGGGAAAAGGTCATATCGTTGGAATCAACGGGTTTGTGGATAAAAGTCGCTTTATGGGCGAACACTCGCTTCGTGAGATTCGCTTCAAGCATTGAGGTGCCTATTCACTCCTCAATATTGGCGATGGTCTGGATGAAATCTCGAGTGTAGGCTTTTAACGAGTCGGGCTTGATATGGTGGAGCTTGCTGATAGAACGGTCGGCAAACAACCGAAATCTCTCCAAATTCTCTTCTTTTTTCTCTTCCTCAGCTGTCATGATTTGGCGTTTCAGCGCCTCAGGTATCTGCAGGAAGAAGTCGTTCTCGTAGGCTTTCAGTCCTTCGTTTATCCAAGGGGTCAGGTGAAACTTGGTAACAAGTCGGTAAAACTCATTCCATTTCCATTCCGACATGGGCTCTATCTGTTCCCTGTCGGACTCTTTACTGGCTTCGAGCAGCCTTTCTATGTTTCTGATGATAACGTCTTTCATGAGTAGCGTTTAGGATATCTGAATAGGATGGATAGCAATGCTGCAACGCCGATGGCCATTGGGTAGTAGAGATAGGGTAGGATACTTACAGGATTCATCGCTGTCAGACCTGCTGCCATCAGCAATTGGGCACCATAGGGAATGATGCCCTGCATGGCACACGAGAAGGTATCGAGAATGGAGGCGCATTTGCGGTTGTCCACACCAAAACGGTCGCCAATCTGCTTGGCTATTCCGCCTACGGTCAGTATGGCGACTGTATTGTTGGCTGTGCAGATATTGACAAACGACACCAATCCGGCTACAGCCAGTTCGGCACCACGCTTCGAAGAAACATGGGCTGTCAGTCGTTGGATGATGAAGTCGATACCGCCGTTGCTCTTAATGATTTCAAGCAGTCCGCCGGCCATCATGGTAATGATAATCAACTCACCCATTCCCTTGATACCGTCGCCCATTGCACCTAACCATCCAAAGATGTCGAATGATCCGTCGACAATGCCGATAATACCGGTGAGAATGATACCTATCGAGAGTACTGCCATCACGTTGGTACCGAAAATGGCCGTCAGCAGTACCACTAAATAGGGAACCACCTTCCAGAAGGCAACTTCTTCGATGTTGTGGGGCGACGAAATGCCGGCTCCCATTACGAAGTAGACTGCCAGAATGATCAGGGCGGCAGGTACAACGATAAACAGGTTGACACGGAACTTATCGCTTAGCTTGCAACCTTGTGTCGAGGTAGCAACGATGGTAGTGTCAGAGATAAACGAAAGGTTGTCGCCAAAGAAAGAACCGCCTACCACTACTGCCGTCATCAGCGGTATCGAAGTACCAGTCTGATCAGCAATACCAGCTGCAATAGGGGTTAGTGCCACAATGGTTCCCACACTTGTTCCTACGCTGATTGAGATGAAGCAGGCTGCCAGAAAGAGACCAGCCAGCAGCATGTTGCCAGGCAGTATCATCAGCGCCAGATTCACAGTAGCGTCTATCGAACCCATCATTTTGGCAGAGTGGGCAAAGGCTCCAGCCAACACGAAGATCCAAATCATCAGCATCATCTGCCCCGTGCTGGCGCCCTGACTGTAGATATCGATGCGCTTGCGCAAGGGGATACCGCCAGAGATAACAACGGCATAAGCCGATGCTGCCATAAAAGCTACGGTGATAGGTACTTTATAAAAGTCACGAGCGACAATGCTCGTGACTAAATAGAGTACGATAAACACCAACAGGGGTGATAATGCAAGGATTCCTTTCTTCATTATAACGTTACACCGTTCTTGAATATCGAGATCTCACGGTAGCCGTTCTCTTCGTTGCGAGCCTTCTCGCCACTGGCTACAGCCAATACCTTGTCGATGAATTCAGGTACAATTTCTGGCATTGTGCGACCCTCAATCAACTGACCAGCCGAGAAGTCAACCCAGTGGGGCTTGTTCTTAGCAAGTGTTGGGTTGGTGGATACCTTCATGGTAGGAACGAAGGTGCCGAAGGGTGTACCGCGACCTGTAGTGAACAGCACAATGTGGCAACCGCAAGAGGCTAATGCTGTAGAGGCTACCAAGTCGTTACCAGGAGCAGAAAGCAGGTTGAGTCCTGAGTGCTCCAGCCGGTCGCCATACTCCATCACACCGCTAACAGGGGCCTTGCCGCATTTCTGAGTACAACCCAATGCCTTGTCCTCAAGGGTAGAGATACCACCGGCCTTGTTGCCTGGGGAAGGATTCTCACCCACAGGTTCTCCGTGTGAGAGGAAGTAGTTTTTGAAGTTATTAATCATCGAAACTGTCTGCTCAAACAACTGAGGAGTTTCGCAGCGGTTCATGAGAATCGTCTCAGCACCGAACATTTCAGGCACCTCGGTCAATACGCTGGTACCGCCCTGAGCTACGAGCCAGTCGCTGAACTCACCGACGAGCGGATTAGCTGTAATGCCTGAGAAACCGTCAGAACCACCACATTTCAGTCCGACACGCAGTTTGGCCACGCTGACATCCTCGCGCTTATCTTGGCTGGCCTGCTTGTAGAGGTCGCGCAGAATAGCCATTCCGGCTTCCATTTCGTCGCCTTCCACACGCTGGGTCACAAGGAGTTTAATACGATCTTTATCGTAATCGCCCAGCATAGCCATAAAATCTTCTGGTTGGTTGTTCTCACAACCCAGGCTCAGCACGAGCACACCGCCTGCATTGGGGTGCAGGCAGATGTCGCGAAGAACCTTGCGGGTGTTCTCGTGGTCTTCTGACAACTGAGAGCAACCATAGTTGTGATGCCAAGTCCAGATGGAGTCAACATCCTTGCAGCCAGTCTCCTCGCGCAGCTGCTGAGCCAGTCGTTCTGCAATGCCGTTAACACAGCCTACGGTAGGTACAATCCATATCTCGTTGCGCACACCTACATCACCATTCTTGCGAACGTAACCTTTAAAGGTCCTCTTCTCATCCTTGATGCTAAGTCTTTCGTCCACAGGTTGATATGTGTACTCAAGAGTACCGCTAAGGTTGGTCTTCAGATTGTTCTCATTCACCCAGTCTCCAGTCTTCATGGCCTTAAGAGCATGACCAATGGGATAGCCGTACTTGATGATGTTCTCACCCTCGGCAACATCCTTGATCAGTACTTTGTGACCTGCTGGTGTGTCCTGATTTACTGTGATTTGCTTGCCGTCAATCTCAATGATTTCACCTTTGGCTTTTGGGGCCAGACATACAACCACCGAGTCGGCGGGATTGATTTTCAGAAATGTAGCTTGTTCCATAAATTCTAGTATTTATTTAGTAGTTTATCCAATATTCTTGCGACGATAATAGTCAATGTTCTCTTTGCTGAGCAGCTCAATAGGCATGTAGTTCACTGGGTCAACCTCCTTCTTCAGCACGATAGCTCGGAAGAGCGCTTCGATGCAGGCATATCCCTGCATATAAGCATGTTGGGCAATGAGGAACGAGATGCTCCCTTGGCGCACACACTCAGCATTCTTAGGAACCATGTCATAACCCATGATTTGGATATTGCGGCGGTTGCTTTTCAGCAGATACTCACCCACAAGGTGGGCTTTGGAATTGAAAGTGATGCAATGGTGCACCAGAGGATGCTCGTTGAAGAAAGATTCCAAAATGCTGTCGTAACTCTCTCTCTTCTCGTCAAGCGAGAGATTTACCTCGTGGATGGTGACGGCTGGAAAGTGGTCGTGCATATAATGACGGAAACCAGTCTCTCGGTTTTCTTGTTGTTTCGAAGCTACGTTGCCGTTGTGCGTCTGCTTCATCAGCATAATCTCTTTCTCCTTAGGAGCCATCATCATGAGCATGCGGGCTGCGAAATAACCCGATGCAAACGAGTCTTGTCCGAAAAACGACAGCGGCTTCAAATCGGGCATATACGAGTCGAGTAGGATGAAAGGAATGTTGCGCTCATGCATCATGTCGGTATAGCGCCGTGTAGTATCGATTTTTGAAGGAACGATAATGACTCCATCAGGTTCCTGTCTCAACACTTCGTTCATCAGCTTAGCAAAAGTTTCTGGCGAGAACCTGTTGTAATACAATACCTTATGAGAGATGCGAAAGTCGCGGTAGCGGTCGCATGCAGCCATTGCTCCCTCTTCCACTTCCTCCCAATAAGCCTCACTTTCATGCTTGGGAATCAGACTATAGAAGGTATACGACTTGTTATAGGCTAGGGCAGAGGCATACATATTGGGCTTGTAGTCCATCTCCTCTAAAGCCTTCTTCACTTTCTCCAGCGCTTTTGGCGATACGTTGGGACGTTCGTGCAGCACGCGGTCAACGGTGCCAACCGATACGCCAGCGCGCTCTGCAATATCCTTTATTCTAATCTTTCCAGTATCCATAATCCCTGCAAAGATACAAATAAGCAAAGAAAATACCAAATTTATTTGAGTTTTAATGATACAAAAAGCAAAAAAAGAGTGAAAAGTTCAAACCGATTTCGGAAATTTTGTCTAAATTTGCAGTCAAAACCAAATATAACATTCTAATTTATACTTATTATGAAACTTAGATTAATGACGTTGATGACGCTTTGCGTAATAGGAGTAGGGGCTTTTGCTCAACAGAAACCTGCCATTCCTCGTGATGCAAAGCTGGAGGCTGAAATCGAAAAGAAACTTGCCAAGATGACACTTGACGAGAAGATTGGGCAGATGCTTGAACTGAATCTTGACATTATGGGAGCCTATGATGTAAATGGTTCGTGGCAACTGAACGAGACCATGCTTGATACGCTGATATCGAAATGGAAGGTGGGCTCTATTCTGAATGCACCAGGCACTCGCGCCGCTACCGTAGAACAATGGCAGTACTGGATTCAGCTGATTCAGAAAAAATCGATGAAGTATATCGGTATTCCTGATATCTACGGGTTGGACCATAACCACGGTGTGACATATACGCAAGGTGGAACGCTCTTTCCTCAGCCTATCAACCTAGCAGCTTCGTTTAATACAGAATTAGCACGTGAGGGTGCGGAAATAACAGCCTACGAAAGCCGTGCAGCCAACTGCCCTTGGGTCTATAACCCGGTAGTTGACCTCGGACGAGATGCACGCTGGCCTCGTATCTACGAGAGCTTTGGCGAGGATGCCATAGTTAATTCAAAAATGGTAGTGGCAGAAATCCAAGGTTATCAAGGTGACGATCCCAACCACATCGATCAGTATCATGTTGGTACCAGCACGAAGCATTATTTCGCCTATGGTGCACCTTGGACTGGTAAGGACCGAACACCGGCTTACGTTTCACCACAAATGTTACGTGAGAAATATTTCGAGCCATTCAAAGCTGCAGCCCTGGGTGGTACGCTGACTATGATGGTCAACTCGGCCAGTGTCAATGGCGTTCCCGTACATGCCAGTTATGAATATCTGACCAAGTGGCTGAAAGAGGATTTGCAATGGGACGGTATGCTGGTCACCGACTGGGCTGACATCAACAATCTATTCCAGCGCGAGCACGTGGCTAAAGATAAGAAAGATGCTGTGCGGATAGCCATCAATGCAGGGATTGATATGTCAATGGATCCCTATAGCGTCGATTTCTGCATTTTACTGAAGGAACTGGTGCAGGAAGGAAAGGTGAAGATGGAGCGCATCGATGATGCAGTGCGCCGTATACTTCGTGTAAAATACCGCCTTGGGCTGTTTGAAAAACCTAATACGGGTGGTAAAGGCTATGAGAAGTTCGGTTCTCAGGAGTTTGCCAAGAAATCGTTGAAGGCTGCAGAAGAGAGCGAGGTGCTGCTGAAGAACGAGGGTGGCATTCTGCCTTTAAGCAAGCAGAAGATACTGCTTACAGGACCCAATGCCAACCAGATGCGCTGTCTCAACGGTGGATGGTCATACACATGGCAGGGGTCTAAGGCTGAGGACTTGTCGGAGGCATACAATACCATTTATGAGGCGTTTTGCAACAAGTTTGGCAAGGAGAATGTTATTTTGGAGCAGGGCGTGACCTACCATGAAAAAGGTGCCTATTATGAAGAGAATAAACCAGAAATAGAAAAGGCGGTAAAGGCTGCTGCTCAAGCTGATATCATCGTCGCTTGTGTTGGCGAGAACTCATATACGGAGACTCCTGGCAACTTGTCCGATTTATGGCTTTCTGCAAATCAGCGCAATCTGGTAAAGGAATTGGCCAAGGCAGGTAAGCCCATTGTGCTGGTGCTGAACGAGGGGCGCCCACGTCTGATTGCTGATATTGAACCGCTGGCCAAAGCAGTTGTGAACATCCTGATACCAGGCAATTACGGAGCTGACGCATTGGCAAATCTGTTGGCTGGTGATGTTAACTTTTCAGCTAAAATGCCTTACACCTATCCCCGAGAAATTAACTCGTTGAATACTTATGATTATAAGGTGAGCGAAGAGGTCGGGACAATGGCTGGCGCATACAATTATGACGCGAAAGTCAGTTTGCAATGGCCCTTCGGCTATGGTTTGAGCTATACAACCTTTGAATATTCGAACCTTCGTGTGGACAAGAAGGAATTTGGAACTGACGATGTGCTGACCGTTAGCGTGGACGTGAAGAATACGGGCAGCAAAGCTGGAAAGGAAGCTGTTCTGCTTTATTCTAGTGATCTCGTCGCCTCTATTGTTCCTGACAACAAGCGACTTCGTGACTTTACGAAAATAGACTTACAGTCCGGTGAACAGAAGACAGTTACATTCCGTCTACCCGCCAAGGATCTGGCTTTTGTCGGAGAGAGTGGTAAGTGGACGCTGGAAGAAGGCGATTTCGTACTGAAAATAGGTAACCAGACGACTTCTGTAGTATGCACGCAAACCAAAGTTTGGGAAACACCTAATATACAATAGCGTAGCTTATTACGGGCAAAAAAGCAAGAAAGTGAGCCTACCTTTTGGCAGGTTCGCTTTTTTGTTGTACTTTTGCACCCGAAAAACGGAATAAGAAAAATGAAGAAAAGATGGCATTGCAAATCTGGAGAGCAGCCAACGGAGTTTGACAAGCGGATTATGTATCTGGAAAACAAGGGTGCATTGGTTCCTACGCGGGAACTGGTGAAGACTCCAGAGCAGATAGAAGGAATCCGTCGGGCTGGTGTCGTCAATACTGGAGTGCTTGACGCTGTCGGTGAGGCGATACATGCCGGTATGTCAACCTTGGAGATTGATCAGATTTGTCGCGACTATTGTGAGAAATATGGCGCTATTCCTGCCTGCCTGAACTACGAAGGGTTCCCCATGAGCGTTTGCACCAGTATCAATGAAGTGGTGTGCCATGGAATTCCCAAGGCAGACGATATTTTGGAAGAGGGTGATATCATCAACGTTGATTTCACCACGATTCTGGATGGCTATTATGCAGACGCCTCACGAATGTTCATCATCGGCAAAACGACACCCGAGAAGGAACAGCTGGTGAAGGTGACGAAGGAATGCTTGGAGATTGGAATGGAAGCAGCCAAGCCTTGGCACGGAGTAAACGAGATTGGACGCGCTATTGAGAAACACGCCAAGAAACATCACTATGGAGTGGTGCGTGACCTATGCGGACATGGGGTGGGGTTGAAGTTCCATGAAGACCCCGAAGTATGTCATTTCTCGCAACGTGGCGATGGAATGTTATTGGTGCCAGGAATGGTGTTCACCATAGAACCTATGATTAATATGGGAACTTGGAAAGTCTTTATAGACGCTGATGATCCGTATGGATGGGAAGTGATTTCGGAAGATGAACTGCCCTCTGCACAATGGGAGCACACCCTGCTGATGACAGAGAATGGCGTAGAGATATTATCGCATTGATACAATGGCTGAGAAGGATATATATATATTAGGTATAGAGTCGAGCTGTGACGATACATCGGCTGCGGTGCTCAAAAACGGAGTGTTGCTGTCGAATGTCACAGCCTCACAGGCTGTCCACGAGGCATATGGTGGCGTGGTGCCGGAATTGGCATCGAGAGCTCACCAGCAGAACGTTGTACCTGTGGTTCATGAGGCTATTAAGCGAGCTGGAATTGAGAAAGAACAATTGTCGGCAGTAGCATTTACACGCGGACCTGGGCTGATGGGCTCCTTGTTGGTGGGAGTGAACTTTGCCAAGGGATTTGCTCGCTCGCTGGGAATTCCCCTGATAGACGTTAACCATTTACAGGGACACGTAATGGCTCATTTTATCAAGGAGAGTGATGACGATGAACATCAGCCCCCTCTGCCTTTCCTCTGCCTGTTGGTGTCTGGTGGTAACTCGCAAATCGTTAAGGTGAATGCCTATAATGAGATGGAGGTATTAGGACAGACCATTGACGATGCAGCAGGCGAGGCTATCGACAAATGCTCGAAGGTTATGGGACTGGGTTATCCAGGAGGACCGATTATCGACCGTCTCGCTCGTCAGGGTAATCCGAAAGCCTATCAGTTCTCCGAACCCCATATTCCTGGATTGGACTATAGTTTTTCAGGTCTGAAGACTTCATTCCTCTATAATATGCGCAAGTGGGTGGAAGAAGATGCTGACTTCATAGAACATCACAAGGAAGACATTGCAGCCTCGTTGGAATGGACGATTGTTGACATTCTGATGAAGAAACTAAAGCTTGCCGTTAAGCAAACAGGTATTAAGCATGTAGCTGTGGCGGGAGGAGTGAGTGCCAACAACGGGCTGCGCAATGCCTTCTACGACCATGCGAAGCGATACGGGTGGACGGTCTATATCCCCAAGTTCAGCTATACGACAGACAACGCAGCCATGATAGGTATTGTGGGATACTACAAATACCTGGATGGCGAAACTTGTCCAATTGATGCTCCGGCATTTTCGAAAGTAACATTTAAATAAGGTCAAAATATGGATTTTGAAAGTAAAATTATCAGCAGGGAGATTAGTCAACTGCTGTGGGAAATGGAAAAAACGGTAGGTACAGCCGAGAGTTGCACAGGTGGACGAATCGCCGAAGCCATCATGTCGGTTCCTGGTGCCTCAAAATATTTCAAGGGTGGTATCATTTCGTATGTTGACGAGATTAAGATGTCGCTGCTGGGAGTTGAACAGCAGGTGTTGGATGAGCAGACTGCTGTATGCGAAGAAGTTGCATGTCAGATGGTAAAAGGTGCCTGCAAAACGCTGAACACCGACTTTGCCATCTCAGCAACGGGTTTTGCGGGACCAACTGGAGGTACGAAGGATATTCCTATCGGTACTATTTGGCTTGCTTGCGGAACACCAGAAAAGCAAGTATCCTTCAAGGTACAAGAGGACCATGGACGTGACATTAACCTGGCTATTGCGACGAATAAAGCCATACAAATGTTCCTGGATTTCCTCAAATCGGAGAACGAAACGGGAGGAGAGAGTTAAAAAATATTAATTGTAGGTCATTTCCCTTTTCTCGTTTCTCATTTCTCGTATAAATTATGTACCTTTGCACCCTGTTTGGAATAAGTTATAATTAAGGAACAAATAAAAAGTAGATAGAAATGTCGAAAATTTGTCAAATCACAGGAAAGAAGGCACAGATCGGTAACAACGTGTCTCACTCAAAGCATCGCACAAAGCGCAGTTTTGATGTAAACCTGTTCAGCAAGAAGTTCTACTATGTTGAGGAGGCTTGCTGGATTCAGTTGAAGATCAGTGCTGCTGGTCTGCGTATGATTAACAAGGTAGGTCTGGACGCTGCCCTGAAGCAGGCTGTTGCCAAGGGTTTTGTTGACTGGAAGGATATTAAAGTAATAGGAGACTAACACTATGGCAGGAAAGAAAGCTAAGGGTAACCGCGTTCAGGTGATTCTGGAATGTACGGAGATGAAGGAGAGTGGACTCCCCGGAACAAGCCGTTACATCACCACGAAGAACCGTAAGAACACTCCCGAGAGAATGGAACTCAAGAAGTATAACCCCATCCTGAAGCGCATGACTGTGCACAAGGAGATTAAATAATCTGATTTAAAGCATGGCAAAGAAAACCGTCGCTACCCTCCATGAAGGTTCAAAGGATGGTCGCGCTTACACAAAAGTCATCAAGATGGTAAAGAGCCCCAAGACTGGTGCTTATGTCTTCGATGAGCAGATGGTTCCTAACGAGGCTGTTAAGGACTTTTTCAAGAATTAATATTCTAACGAAATGATAAATTTAAGGCTGCAATGTTTGGTTGCAGCCTTATTTTTTTGTATCTTTGCACCAAATAACAGCAATTATGGGTATATTCGGTTTTTTTAATAAGGAAAAGAAAGAGACGCTGGACAAAGGGTTGGAGAAAACCAAGGCCAGCGTATTCGACAAACTGGCGCGCGCTGTGGCCGGTAAGTCGAAGGTGGATGACGATGTTCTGGATAACTTAGAGGAGGTACTGATTACATCTGATGTAGGTGTGGAGACGACGCTGAAAATCATTGAGCGTATAGAGGAACGCGTAGCTCGCGACAAGTATGTCTCGACCAGCGAACTGAATGATATCCTGCGTGATGAGATTGCCTCACTTTTAGCAGAGAATAATTCGGAAGACAACGATAACTGGGATCTTCCCAGCGACCACAAGCCCTATGTGATATTGGTGGTTGGTGTCAACGGAGTTGGCAAGACTACGACTATTGGAAAACTGGCCTGGCAGTTCAAGCAGGCAGGCAAGAAGGTTTATCTGGGTGCTGCAGACACTTTCCGCGCTGCAGCCGTTGAGCAGTTGTGCATTTGGGGTGAGCGCGTCGGTGTTCCTGTCGTGAAGCAACAGATGGGAAGTGATCCTGCTTCCGTTGCTTTTGATACCTTACAGAGTGCGAAAGCCAATGGCGCTGATGTCGTGTTGATTGACACGGCTGGTCGTCTACATAATAAAGTGGGACTGATGAACGAGCTGAAGAAAATTAAGGAAGTCATGAAAAAAGTCCTGCCCGAGGCCCCTGACGAGGTAATGCTCGTACTCGATGGTTCTACCGGACAGAATGCTTTTGAGCAGGCCAAGCAGTTTGCTGCCGTTACCCAGATTACGAGTCTTGCCATAACCAAGCTGGACGGAACGGCCAAAGGCGGTGTGGTCATTGGAATCTCAGACCAGCTGAAGGTGCCTGTTAAATATATCGGATTAGGTGAAGGATTGCAAGATTTGCAGCTATTTAATAAGCGCCAGTTTGTAGATTCGCTTTTCAAGAATGAGTAAGAAGCCAACGATAGATATTATCACTTTAGGATGTTCTAAGAATCTGGTAGACTCGGAAACCCTGATGGGACTTTTCGAGGCTAACGGTTATCATGTGACCCACGATTCGGATAATCCTCAGGGCGACATTGCTGTTGTCAACACCTGTGGTTTCATAGAAGATGCGAAACAAGAGAGTATTGACACGATTTTGGAGTTGGTACAGGCGAAGGAGGAAGGCAGACTGAAGCGTCTTTATGTGATGGGATGTCTCTCTGAACGCTATCTGGCAGATTTGGAAAAGGAGATCCCTGAGGTGGACGGTTGGTATGGTAAGTTCAATTACCGTCAACTGCTGAAAGACTTGTCGACAGAGAATACCTGCTCAGGGCATCGTCATATTACGACCCCCAGCCACTATGCCTACTTGAAGATTGCAGAAGGTTGCGACCGTAAATGCGCCTATTGTGCTATTCCTATCATCACTGGTCGCCACCAAAGTCGTCCGATGCAGGAAATCCTTGACGAGGTCCGTTTCTTGGTCAGTCAAGGCACTAAGGAATTTCAGGTGATTGCGCAGGAACTGACCTATTATGGTTTGGATATTGACGGCAAGCAGCATATAGCAGAGCTGATAGAAAAGATGGCTGACATTGAGGGAGTGGAGTGGATTCGTCTTCACTATGCCTATCCAACTCGTTTTCCGTGGGATTTGCTGCGCGTGATGCGTGAGAAGAAGAATGTCTGCAACTATATGGACATCGCCTTGCAGCATATCTCCGACCACATGCTGGACCGGATGCACCGTCATATTACGAAGAAAGAAACCTATGAATTGATACGCAGGATGCGTCGTGAGGTTCCTGGTATTCATATCCGTACGACACTGATGGTAGGATTCCCAGGTGAGACGGATGAGGATTTCAAGGAACTGATTGAGTTTACGAAATGGGCTCGTTTCGAACGAATGGGGGCCTTTGCCTATTCAGAAGAAGACGGCACCTACTCGGCTATCCACTATGAGGATGATGTGCCACAAGAGGTGAAGCAGCAGCGACTGGATAAACTGATGCGCGTGCAGCAGAATATCAGTGCCGAGATAGAAGGCGAGAAAGTGGGGCAGAACTTGCGTGTCATTATTGACAGGAAAGAAGGTGACTATTGGATTGGACGAACGGAGTTCTGCTCACCAGAAGTAGACCCCGAAGTCTTGATACCTGCTGCAGAGGACTTGCACGTCGGTGAGTTCTACGATGCCTATATTACTGATGCAGAAGAGTTTGATTTATACGCAACAACGAAAATATGAACAACAAGGAATTTATTACAGAATTAGCAGAACGTACTGGTTATTCTCCCAAAGATACCCAAAGGTTGGTCAACTATATTGTTGATGCGATGGGAGACGCATTCCAGGAAGGTAATTCTGTTCTCGTGCCAAATTTTGGCTTGTTCGAAACAAAAAAGAAGATGGAGCGCATCATGGTAAATCCTTCCACTGGTCAGCGTATGCTCGTTCCACCCAAGCTCGTGTTAAACTTCAAGCCCAACCAGACGTGGAAGGATAAACTGAAAGGAGGGCAGTAACCATGGGAAAGCTGACGATACAAGATATTGCCAAGATACTGGTTGAGAAGAATGGTTTGTCAAAGCAAGATGCCAACAAGTTCTCGACGGAGATGTTTACCATCATTCAGCAGCACTTGGAACAAGATGATCAAGTGAAGGTGAAGGGACTCGGAACCTTTAAAATCATTCAGGTGGAAGCCCGTGAGAGTGTGAGCGTGCGCACTGGCGAACGCGTGATGATTGATGGTCATGAGAAGGTCTCCTTTTTGCCCGATTCGGTGATGAAGGAATTGGTAAACAGACCTTTCTCCCAGTTTGAGACTGTTGTTCTTAACGATGGTGTGAAGTTTGAAGATTTGCAGGATGATGCTACTGAAGAGGAGCAGGCAAAAGCGGTAGAAGAAGAGCCTGTGAAAGAATATCTTGTTAAAGAAGAACCTGCAGAAGTTGTTGAACAGCCAAAAGCAGAAGAACCTGCTGCCGAACAGGGAGAACCTGCAGATGAAAAGGAAGAACCTGCAGATGAAAAGGAAGAACAACCTGCTGTAGCTCCTGTATTGGAATTCTCCGAACCAGAAAAACCGGCAGTCCTGGAATTTGCAGAAGAACCCGAAGAACGCCCGTGGTGGCGTTGGCCATTAGCAGTCTTAGTCGTTTTGGCATTGATGGGCGCTTCAGCCTATGGTGGCTATTATTACGCCATGCACAAGGTTGTTCCCAATATCATTCCTGAGAAAGTTGAGAAAGAGGAGGTAATGCCTGTGAGCATGTCTGCCCCTGTTGACAGCGCAGCTACGCTTGTGGATACAATTCCGGCCAAACCAGTTGAGGCTCCTGTAGAAAAACCAGCCGAAGCTCCCGTTGAAGCCCCTGATGCAAAACCTGTTGAGGCTCCCGCTGAAAAGGTAGATCCCTATGCTGCGAAGGATGATAGGGTCCGCCTTGGTGCCTATCGCATTGTCGGAACTGATAAGGAGGTAAAAGTGGAGCCTGGTCAGACTTTCTATAGTATCTGTCGTGCGCACTTAGGACCAGACATGGAATGCTATGTCGAAGTGTATAATGATTTGCCTCGAAATCCGAAAGTCAAAGCAGGTCAGACGCTCAAGATTCCGAAACTGGAATGGAAGAAAAAGCGTAAACGTTGAACGAATATTTGAAAAGTTTCTTAAAATGTAAGTTTTAGGAAACTTTTTTAATATTATTTAGTCATGCAAATGCCCATAATAAGAAGGGAAATGACTAATTTTGCAAATCAAAATAAGAATAACATAAAATATTAATGATATGGCAGAAGCTATTGACATCCGTGAATTGAATATCCGGATAGAACAACAAAGTGGATTCGTCACTAATCTCGTGACAGGTATGGATTGTGTTATCGTAGGACAGAAACACCTCGTCGACTCATTGCTGATTGGCTTGTTGAGCGACGGAAATATTCTGTTGGAAGGTGTGCCTGGTCTGGCTAAGACGTTGGCTATCAAGACGCTGGCGCAACTGATCGATTCAACCTATAGTAGAATTCAGTTTACTCCCGACCTGTTGCCAGCCGATGTGACAGGTACTATGATTTACTCGCAGAAAGACGAGAAATTCCAAGTAAAACAAGGCCCGGTATTTGCCAATTTCGTGCTGGCTGATGAAATCAACCGTGCACCTGCTAAAGTGCAGAGTGCTTTGTTGGAAGCTATGCAGGAAAAACAAGTTACTATCGGTAGCGAAACATTTAAACTTCCCAATCCTTTCCTGGTAATGGCTACGCAGAACCCCATCGAGCAGGAAGGAACCTATCCTCTGCCTGAAGCTCAGATGGACCGTTTCATGCTGAAGGTGGTTATCGGCTATCCTACGATTGAGGAAGAAAAGAAGATTATCCGTGAGAATATTGCTGGCGAACTGCCTAAGGTAACTCCCGTGACAACAGCTGATGAGATTATCAAGGCCCGTGACGTTGTTCGCGAAGTGTATATCGATGAGAAGATTGAGCAGTATATTGCCGACATTGTATTCGCTACGCGTTATCCCGACCGCTATGGCCTGAAAGATATGAAGGATATGATTTCGTTCGGTGGCTCACCTCGTGCCTCTATCAATCTGGCCAAGGCATCACGCGCTTATGCCTTCATTAAGCGTCGTGGCTATGTGGTTCCTGAGGATGTTCGCGCTGTGGCTCACGATGTGCTGCGTCACCGCATTGGTCTGACTTACGAAGCCGAGGCTTCCAATATGACCAGCGAGGAGATTGTCTCTAAGATTATCAATAAGGTAGAGGTGCCTTAAATGGAAACCAGTGATATCATCAAGAAGGTTCGGAAGATAGAAATCAAGGCACGCGGCTTGAGTTCTAACGTCTTTGCGGGGCAATACCATTCTGCCTTCAAGGGTAGGGGTATGGCCTTCTCAGAGGTGCGTGAATATCAGTATGGCGACGACGTGCGCGATATTGACTGGAACGTGACTGCCCGTTTCCACAGACCCTATGTCAAGGTGTTCGAGGAAGAGCGAGAACTTACCGTTATGCTGCTGATTGATGTCAGCGGTTCGCTTGATTTCGGAACGCGCCAGCAGATGAAGCGTGATATGGTGACGGAGATTGCAGCAACCATTGCTTTCTCTGCCATTCAGAACAACGATAAGATTGGTGTCGTGTTCTTTTCCGACCGTATCGAAAAATACATCCCACCGAAGAAAGGCCGTAAGCACATCCTTTATATTATCAGGGAGATGCTCGATTTCCAGCCGGAGTCTCGTCGTACGGACGTGAAGCAGGCGTTGGAGTTTCTGACCAGTGTGGCCAAACGTCGCTGTACGGCATTTGTGCTCAGTGACTTCTACGTTCGTCAAGATTTTTTGCAAACATTGCAAATTAGCAACCGCAAACACGACGTAGTGGCTTTGCAGGTTTACGACGTTCTGGCTCGTCAATTGCCTGATGTGGGACTGATGCGCGTGGTAGATGCCGAGACGGGTCACGAACAGTATATTGATACCAGCAGCCGTCGGCTTCGTCAGGCTCACGAGAAGTATTGGAAGAATCGTCAGCAGTACTTGGTGGAAACCATGAATAAGAGTAATGTCGACTTGGTTAGTATCGCCACTAACGAAGACTATGTCAAGGCTCTTTTGATGCTGTTTAAACGTAGAAGCTAATGAGAAGAAGTTTACTTATAATAGTTCTGATAACCAGCTGCTTGTCTGTCTTTTCTCAATCGGGAGTTGAAGTAAAAATCGACCCGATAGAAATCATGATAGGCGAACAGGCACAGGTCACCGTAACGGTAAAGGCTGCTGAGGATGCGAAGGTCGAAATGCCCACATTTCAGCCACGCCAGCAAATTGTTGCCGGCGTTGAGGTTATAGCCTCTCAGCGACAAGATTCCCATACGTTATTGCTGACGCTGACTTCTTTTGATGGCAACCTCTATTACCTTCCTCCCTTTAAAGTGAAGGTCAACGGAAAGACTGTGGAAAGTAAAAGTCTGGCGCTGAAAGTGGTAGAGGTGGAAGTCGACACGACAAAACTTGACAAGTTTTTTGGTCCGAAGGATGTTCAGGACAATCCCTTCCAGTGGAGTGACTGGTCTACGTCTTTCTGGCTGAGTGTGCTGATGCTGGTCTTGATGGCAGTCGCCTTCTATCTCTATCTGCGTTTGCGTGAGAACAAGCCCATCATTTCGCACATCAAGATTGTGAAGCGCCTCTTGCCTCATCAGAAGGCCATGAAGGAAATCGAGCAAATCAAGGCCGATAAGATGGTTGCTTCGGAAAACCAGAAGGAATACTATACGAAACTGACAGATACCCTTCGTAAATACATCGAGGAGCGCTATGGTTTCTCGGCCATGGAAATGACCAGCTCTGAGATTATCGAGCGTTTGATGTCTTCCGACGACAAGCAGAGTCTCGACGAGTTACGCCAGCTCTTTATGACGGCCGACCTCGTGAAGTTCGCCAAGTATTCCACGCTGATTAACGAGAACGATGCCAATCTGGTGAACGCCATCGATTTCATCAATCAGACCAAGCAGGAGAACCTGCCTACTGAAGAGACTATCAAACCGCAGCTGTCAGAAGAAGACCTGCGGTCAAAGCGTGAGCGCCGCATACTGAAAGGCATTATCTGGACTATCACGGTAGTTTCAGCGTTGCTGTTCTGCTTTGTCATGTATAGCGTGTACCAATTATTGTATTAAGACTGAACAATGGAATTTGCCAATAAAGAATATCTGTTTCTACTGGTTCTGATCATCCCTTACCTCGTATGGTATCTGATGTACAGGAAAAAGAGCGAGCCGACGATGCGCATGAGCGATACATTCGCCTACCGTTACGCTCCCCGCTCTTGGAAAGTTACGCTGATGCCCCTTCAGTTGCTGTTGCGAATAGCAGTCTTCGTGTTGCTGGTCATCGTGTTGGCTCGTCCGCAGACTCAGAACTCGTGGAAGAACAAGACGATGGAGGGTATCGATATCATGCTGGCGATGGACGTTTCCACTTCAATGCTGGCTGAGGACTTGAAACCCAACCGCATGGAGGCTGCTAAGCAAGTAGCTGCCGACTTTATCATCGGACGTCCGAACGACAATATCGGTTTAAGCATCTTTGCCGGTGAAGCGTTCACACAGTGTCCTATGACTACTGACCATGCCTCCTTGCTGAATCTTCTGCAAAACGTGCGCACCGATATCGCCCAGCGCGGATTGATTGAGGACGGTACCGCCATTGGTATGGGACTGGCTAACGCTGTTTCCCGCCTCAAGGACTCGAAGGCAAAGAGCAAGGTGGTTATCTTGCTCACCGATGGTTCCAACAACCGTGGTGACCTCTCGCCGATGACGGCTGCTGAGATTGCCAAGAGCTTCGGCATCCGTGTCTATACGATTGGCGTGGGCACTAACAAGGTTGCACCTTATCCAATGCCCGTTGCCGGTGGTGTTCAGTATGTGAATATCCCTGTCGAGATTGATACCAAGACCTTGAGCGAGATTGCTGCAGCCACCGATGGCGATTTCTATAGAGCTACCAACAACCGTGAGTTGCAGCAGATTTACAAGGAGATTGACAAACTGGAGAAGTCGAAGCTCAACGTCAAGAAGTTCAGCAAGCGCTACGATGCCTACCAGCCTTATGCCATCGCTGCCGCTATTCTGCTGCTGCTTGAGATCCTGTTGAGAATTACCATATTCAGAAAACTACCTTAAATAGACTGTTATGTTTCGATTTGAAGACCCTATATATCTATATGCCCTGGTGCTGATACCCCTGTTGGCCGTTGTCCGTTTCCTGATGGTGCGCCAACAGAAGAAGCGTTTGCGCAAGTTTGGCGACCGCGATTTGGTGCGCCAGCTGATGCCCGACGTGTCACGCTTCCGTCCGTTGGTCAAGTTCACCCTTTTGCTGACAGCGCTGGCCTTGATGATTGTCATGATAGCCCGTCCGCAGTTCGGTACGAAGATTAATAAGGAGAAACGCACGGGTATCGAGACCATCATTGCGATGGACATCAGTAACTCGATGCTGGCCGAGGATGTAGCCCCCAGCCGTTTAGACCGCTCTAAGATGATGATCGAAAATCTGGTCGATAATTTCAGTAACGACAAGATAGGCCTTATTGTCTTTGCGGGCGATGCTTTCATCCAGTTGCCCATTACCAGCGACTATGTGTCAGCCAAGATGTTCCTGTCAAGCATTGATCCTTCGATGATAGCCACTCAGGGCACGGATATTGCCAAGGCCATCACGATGGCTTCCAGCAGTTTCACACAGCAGGAGGGGGTAGGCAAGGCCGTGATAGTCATTACCGATGGTGAAGACCACGAAGGTGGGGCAACTGAAGCCGCCAAAGCAGCCAAGGACAAGGGAATGCGCGTCTTTGTGCTGGGTGTAGGTTCACCCAAGGGCGCACCTATTCCCACAGGTAATGGCGATTATATGAAAGACAATACCGGCCAGACCGTGATGACGGGTCTCAACGAGGAAATGTGTCGTGAGATTGCCCAAGCCGGTGGTGGTGCCTATATTCATGTTGAGAACAACAGTAACGCTCAAGACCAGCTCGATCAGGAACTCGATAAGTTGGCCAAGAAAGAGATTGAGAGCACTATCTATAGCGATTATGATGAACAGTTCCAGGCCGTTGGCGTGCTGGTTCTCCTGTTGCTCATCATCGAGATTTGTATCCTTGAAATCAAGAACCCCATGCTGAAGAACGTCTCTTTGTTTAAGCGCAAACAGCGAGTGACCACCGTCGTACTGCTGCTGATGCTGGCAGCTGTGGCTCAGGCTCAGAGTGACCGTCTGCTGGTCCGTCAGGGCAACAAGCAGTTCCGTGCTGGCAATATGGCCGAGGCGGAAGTCTCCTACCGTAAGGCTGTCGAGAAGAATCCGCGCAATCCGCAGGCTCTCTATAACTTGGGTAATGCACTTTTAGGCCAACGTAAGGACTCTGCAGCTGTCAGCCAGTTCGAGAATGCTGCCAAGTTGGAGACCAATCCTTTCCGCAAGGCCCAGGCCTATCATAATATAGGTGTCATCTGTCAGGGTCAGAAGCAGTATGCTCAGGCCATTGAGGCTTATAAGGAATCCTTGCGCAACAATCCTACTGACGATGAGACACGCTACAATCTCGAGGTATGCAAGCGTCAGCAGAAGCAACAGCAGCAGAACCAGCAGAACCAGGACCAGAAGGATCAGAAAGACCAGAAGGACAAGGACAAAAAGGACGAAAAGAATCAACAAGATAAAAAAGACGAGCAGAAGCAAAAGCAAGATCAGAAGCAACAGCAGCAGAACAAGCAGCAGATGAGCAAGGAGAATGCCGAGCAGATGCTCAATGCCGCTATCCAGGAGGAGAAGCAGACGCAGGAGCGCATGAAGAAAGCGCAACAACAGCCTAACCGTCGCCGACTGGAGAAGAACTGGTAATACATATTAAGGAGATAGAAGATGAAACGATTTCAGATACTGATTATATTTCTGGCGAATGTCTTGGCTATTGCCGCCCAACAGCTCACGGGACGCGCTCCGTCGCAAGTCGCTGTTGGCGAGCAGTTCCGACTGTCGTATACCGTTAATACGGACGATGTGAAGGGCTTCCGGGCTGGCAATATTCCAGAAGAGTTTGATGTCCTGATGGGCCCCAGCACGTCTACCCAGTCCAGCTATCAGCTGGTCAATGGCCACATGTCCAGCTCATCGTCCGTCACCTACACCTATATTCTCTGTGCTAACAAGAACGGCAACTTTACCATTCCCGCCGCTCATGTACAGGTGGGCAGCAAGACCATCCAGTCTAACGAACTGCATATCAAGGTGAGTGGTCAGGCCCAGTCGAATAATCAGTCTGGCCGTCCTCAGGGACGGAGTGGGGAAGAGGTGCGCCCGGCCGGCAGCACTATTTCTGGTAGCGACTTGTTTATCAAGGTCAGCGCCTCGAAGCAGCGCGTGCGCGAACAGGAACCTATCTTGCTCACCTATAAGGTCTATACGCTGGTTGGTCTGACGCAGTTGAACGGTAAGATGGCCGACCTGAAGAGCTTCTATACGCGTGAAGTTCCTCTGCCTCAGGAAAAGTCTTTCAAGGTGGAAACTTTCAACGGACGCCCTTACCGCACCGTCACTTGGCAGCAGTATGTCATGTTCCCGCAGGCTACGGGTAAGCTCGAAATCCCCAGCATCACCTACGAAGGACTGGTGGTTCAGCAGAACCGTAGCATCGACCCCTTCGAGGCGTTCTTCAATGGTGGTTCAGGCTATATCGAGGTGAAGAAGCAGATCAAGGCGCCTGGCATTACCATTCAGGTCGACCCGCTTCCTCAGCGTCCTGCCAATTTCTCGGGTGGTGTAGGCTCGTTCAATATCTCGGCACAGATGGATAAGACCGAGGTCAAGGCAAACGATCCTGTGAAACTGCGCGTCGTGGTGAGCGGTGTGGGTAACATGAAGTTGCTCAAGCAGCCTGTCGTCAAGTTCCCCAAGGATTTCGACAGCTATGATGCCAAGGTAACGGATAATACGAAGCTGACCACTCAGGGACTTGAAGGTTCCATTGCCTACGACTTCTTGGCTGTTCCGCGCCATCAGGGCGAGTTCGACATTCCCGCCATCGAGTACACCTATTTCGATGTGAATGCCAATGCCTATAAGACCGTCAAGACCGAGCCTTTCCATCTCAGTGTGGCCAAAGGCGAGGGTTCGGGAACGGTGGCCGCTTTCAACGGACAGGAAGACGTGAAGCTACTCAACAGCGATATCCATTACATCAAGACCGGTGATACGCGCCAGCATGCCATCGACGATTTCTTCTTCGGCTCTACGGCCTATTGGACCGCACTTGCCGTGCTTCTGGCAGGCTTCATCTCGCTCTTCGTCATCTTCCGTCGTCGCGCCATTGAGAATGCCAATATCGTGAAGCAGCGTGCCGGCAAGGCCAACAAGGTGGCTACCAAGCGACTGAAGAAGGCTTCGCGCCTCATGAAAGACGGCAAGCAGGGCGAGTTCTACGACGAGGTGATGCGTGCCCTGTGGGGCTATGTGGGCGACAAGCTCAATATGCCTGTCGAACAGCTCACTCGCGAGAATATCAGTCAGCAGCTCGAGGCTCACAATGTATCAACAGAAACCATCAGCCAGTTTATCGGAGCGCTCGACGAGTGCGAGTTTGCCCGTTACGCCCCTGGCGATGCTGCAGGAAATATGAATAAGGTATATGAAGCCGCTATGGGAGCTATTACGCAGATAGCTACCACGATGAAGAAAAGCCGTCATCCCAAGGCAACTGCCGTGCTGCTGTTCATGCTGCTCATCCCGATGACGTCAGTCGCTGCCACCAAGGCCGAGGCCGACAGTGCCTATGCGCAGGAGCGTTATCAGAAGGCTGCTGAGCTTTACATCCAGTTGCTGAAGCAAGGTGTCAGCGCCGAACTGTATTACAACTTAGGCAACGCCTATTATCGCATGGACAATATCACGCAGGCCGTGCTCAACTACGAGCGTGCCCTGCAGCTGTCGCCTGGCGATGAGGACATCCGTTTCAACCTGCAGATGGCTCGCGCCAAGACCATCGACAAGATCACTCCCGAGTCTGAGATGTTCTTTGTCACCTGGTATCGCTCGCTAGTCAATCTGATGAGTGTCGATGCGTGGGCCCGTCTGGCGCTTATCTCGCTGATTGCCGCTATCGTCCTGGCCTTGCTCTATCTCTTTGCCAATGCCGTTTGGTTGCGCAAGGTGGGATTCTTCGGCGGACTGTTCTTTATTGTGCTCTTCCTGGGCAGCAATCTCTTCGCCTGGCAGCAGAAGCGCTCCTTCCTGCAACGCACGGGAGCCATCATCATTCGTTCTGCCGTCACCGTCAAGAGCACTCCCTCTAAGAGTGGTACCGACCTGTTCATCCTCCACGAAGGCACCAAGGTGACAATCACCGACGGCGCTATGCGCGACTGGAAGGAGATTCGTGTAGCCGATGGTAAGAAAGGCTGGATAGAAGCCAAAGAAATAGAAGTGATTTAAGAGATGGAAACGCTGATACAATTCGACAAGCAGTTGCTGCTCATGCTCAATGGCAGCGAGTCGCTGTTCTTGGATTATCTGGTGATGACACTCACCAACGCCAAGACGTGGATACCCCTTTACATAGCCCTGTTCTATGTGGTGCTTAAAAGCAACAACACCGTCAAGGATATTCTGATGGTAGTAGCTGCTGCCGGATTGTGTGTCCTGCTGGCCGGAACGATCGACGATACCATTGTCAAACCCCTTGTGGCCCGCTGGCGACCAGGCCGCGACCCGGAGATAGGCATGCTTGTCGATACTGTCGATGGTTATCGCGGTGGCAAGTATGGCTTCTTCTCAGCCCATGCCGCCAACACTTTCTCTATTGCCCTGTTCTTCTCGCTGCTCATGCGTCGTCGCCTCTTTGTTGTGGCTATGGTGGCCTATTCGCTCATCAACTGCTGGACGCGCCTTTATCTGGGTGTCCATTATCCTGGCGACATCACGGTGGGATTGTTATGGGGCGCTTCGGTCGGCTACGGTGTTTATCGCTTGTATTGCCATTATGCCGTACCCGTAAAATATAGTGAGCGCCTTTGCGACATTCCTATTGCCGTTTTTGCGCTCACCTTACTCTTTGCCGTTGTCAAGGCGTATTTTATAGCATTCCTGCCTTTCTGAGCTCTTCTGCCATCTGCTGTTGCAACTCTTGGGCTTTCTGTGCTGCCACCTCAGCGAAGTCTTCTCCGTTAGAGGCGTAGATAATACCGCGCGATGAGTTGACCAGTAGTCCGCAATCTTTCGTCATACCGTATTTGCAGACTTCTTCCAGACTGCCGCCCTGTGCTCCAACGCCGGGAACCAACAGGAAGTGGTTGGGAGCCACCTTGCGGATATCCTCAAACATCTGGCCCTGCGTAGCACCAACGACATACATCATGTTCTCGTCGTTACCCCATTGCTGGCTCTGCTTCAGCACCTTCTCAAACAGACGCTCACCGTTCTGGTCTTCCGTCAGCTGGAAGTCGTGCGAACCCTTATTGCTGGTCAGCGCCAACAGGATGACCCATTTGTCGTCATAACCCAGGAATGGCGTCACCGAGTCCTCGCCCATGTAGGGAGCAACGGTCAGCGCGTCCACGTCGTAGCCTTCGAAGAACGTCTTGGCATACATCTTCGACGTATTACCGATATCACCACGCTTCGCATCAGCGATGATGAAGTGGGTGGGGTAGTTCTCCTTCAGATACTCGATGGTGCTCTCGAAAGCTGCGAGTCCTTCAATGCCATAGGCCTCGTAGAAAGCCAGATTGGGCTTGTAGGCTACACAGTAGGGCGCTGTGGCGTCAATGATGCGGGTGTTGAATTCCAGCAACATACCGTAGGTGTACTCTTCTTCCTCGTATTCCGCCTTCACCGTCTTCATCAGCGACTGTGGAATCTTGTTGATGTCGGTATCCAGACCGACGCAGAGAAACGACTGCTTCTCCTTAATCTGCTGTATAAGCTCTTGTCTATTCATAATTCTGATTCTTTCATTCGTTCTGCATTCTCCGCAACGGTCAGCGCGTCAATCATCGGCTGGATATCACCACCGAGGAAACCCTGAAGGTCGTGCGTGGTATAACCGATGCGGTGGTCCGTCACGCGTCCTTGTGGGAAGTTATAGGTACGAATCTTGGCTGAGCGGTCACCCGTAGATACCAGACTCTTACGACGAGAAGCGATGTCATCCATGTATTTCTGGTGCTCCTTGTCATAGATAAAGGTATATAGACGAGAGAGAGCACGCTCCTTGTTCTTCGGCTGGTCGCGCGTCTCGGTACATTCGATGAGGATTTCCTCCGTCTCGCCTGTATTCGGGTTCTTCCACATATAGCGCAGACGAACACCAGACTCCACCTTATTCACGTTCTGACCACCGGCACCTGAGCTGCGGAAGGTATCCCACTTGATTTCACCCTCGTTCACGTGCACCTCAAACTTATCAGCCTCAGGCAGTACAGCCACCGTAGCAGCCGAGGTGTGCATACGGCCCTGTGTCTCTGTGGCAGGCACACGCTGCACGCGGTGTACGCCGCTTTCGTATTTCAGCGTGCCATACACATCAGCACCTGATACGGCAAAGTCAATCTCCTTATAGCCACCCACAGCACCCTCCGACACGCTGGTAATCGAGAGTTGCCAACCCTTCGAGTCGCAGTAGCTCTTATACATCTTAAACAGGTCACCCGCAAACAGCGCAGCCTCGTCGCCACCCGTTCCGGCACGTATCTCCATCTGCACGTTCTTCGCATCCTCAGGATCCTTCGGAATCAGCGCAATCTTGATTTCCTCCTCCAGCTTGGGCTGCAAGGCCTCGTTCTCTGAAAGTTCCTCACGCGCCATCTCCTTCATCTCCGGATCAGTCTCGTTAGCCAGGATGTCCTTTGCCTCCTTGATGCTGTTCAGACAGGCGATGTATCGCTTGCGGGCGTCCATGATGTCGCCCAGGTCCTTATACTCCTTTGTCAGTTTCACGAAACGCTGCTGGTCGGCTATCACTTCCGGGTCGGTAATCAGCGTCGACACCTCCTCGAAGCGAGCTTCCAGCCCGTCCAGTTTCTGTAGAATGCTGTTGCTTGTTTCTGCCATTTTCTTTATTCCTTCTTATTTGGACTGCAAAGGTACGAATAAGTGAGCGAAATGCAAAAGGAAAA
>Ga0129306_1001393_pt1 | contig 27486 bp, 24 predicted proteins | sample P827metagenome_FD_94438 | JGI IMG/M metagenome (GOLD analysis project Ga0129306, IMG submission 94438) | Capybara group fecal microbial communities from Wisconsin, USA - P827 metagenome | ecosystem: Host-associated > Mammals > Digestive system > Large intestine > Fecal | place: USA: Wisconsin...
CTTGAATGCCTTCTAAAACTTCTTTTCCATTTTCATATCTTGACATGATATAAAATATATCCCTATACCCATTTAACATTAGCTGTTGTGAAAACATAATGCGATGAGAAAACCGGATTGAATAATTTATTAGTTGACAAAGTTGAATTAAAACTAATTGCCAGCGATTTCCTCAAATTATAATTAATCCTATCCCCTATTGAATCCAACTGCTTTTTAGAAAAGCTTTTTGATGAAGTTGCATAAACTTGAAACTGAATCTTCTTTTTGCCATAATTGTTATCATAGCCCAACTCTCTATATGTGATATTTACAATTTCAACAGAGTAGGGAATTAATAAGTCACTTTTTGAAGTGGAATAATCTATAAAAGTATCTTTTGGATAAATACTTACCGAGGAACTTCCAACACCCTCATTTACACCATTTCTTGCAGCGTCCATTGCAGTGTTTAATTCCATTTCATTGGCTATGAATACTGCCGAAATCATTAGAATTATTATCAGAACCCCCGCTAAAAATAAATATTCAGCACTAATCTGTCCAAACTTATCCTTCATGATATCACAATCTTTCCGTCATTATTTTTTGAAATCAAATAGCTTGCCCCGCTATGCAATTTATAGTTTGAATCAAGATTTGATAGACTAAGCAATGTTTCTCCCTTCTTGTTGCCATATTCAATTGTCAATTTGTTATTTTCAACAGTTATTTCATAATAACCTACATCAGAAGGTAATTTGATAGATTTTGAATAACCTTCACCATTTGAATTTACCTGACTTATCGAATTTGCAACATCATCCAAAATAAGTCTATGTGCAACACTATCTTCCATATTTAAACTTGATTCTATAGCAGATTGTGATAAAAATAACAATGGAATAGCTATTATTAAAATAACAAAGATTGAAAATAAATATTCTATTGAAATAAAACCCTTATTATCCATATTTTTTAATTATTTTAATAATTTATAAAGTTTCTATGATTAAAAGTCAATTTTGATACAAATCATTAAATATTATTTGAAATAAAGAATTAATCATGAAAGGAAAAGTTATTTTTATTGGTGCCGGTCCGGGAGATCCTGATTTAATTACAGTTAAAGGAAGAAGAGTAATTGAAAAAGCAGACGTTATCATTTATGCAGGTTCACTTGTTAACAAGGATGTTTTAAGCCCTGCAAAAGACGAATGTGTTATCCACAATAGCGCTTATTTAAATCTAGAAGAGACTGACGGCATTATAACTGAAGCAGTTAATGAAGGAAAATTAGTTGCACGTGTCCATACAGGCGACCCTTCAATTTATGGCGCAATTGGAGAACAGATACGAGAACTTAAAAAGCATGACATAGAATATGAAATCATTCCTGGAGTAAGTTCACTTTTTGGTACAGCCAGCGTGCTTGAAGCCGAATTAACTTTACCTGAGATTTCACAAAGTGTCATTATTACCCGTCCGGAAGGAAGAACACCAAAACCTGCCGGAGAAAGTTTAGCCAGTTTTTCCAAACACCATGCAACCATGTGTATCTTTTTGGGCATTGGCATGATTGACAAAGTTGTTGAAGAATTACTTGAAGGTTATGGGAAAACCACACCAGTTGCTGTTGTTAAAAAAGCAACATGGCCAGACCAACAAATAATTAGAGGAACCCTTGCAGATATTGCAGAAAAAGTTAAAGATGCCAATATTACAAAGACTGCAATGATTGTAGTGGGAGATGTATTAGACCCTGGCGACTTTAATGCATCTAAGCTATATGATAAAAACTTTAAACATGAATATAGATAAGTGGGGAAACCCACCCTACTATTTTTTTAAAAAAAGTAAATATAAAAACTAATTTTCCATAAAATCAATGAATATTAACTATACTTGTCTTTAATTTCATTCATTAATTTTAATTTTTCAAAGGCAACATCTTTTGGAGCCCTTCTTAAACCACAATCAGGATCGATAAGTAAATTTTCTTTTCCAACAATTTCAATAGCTTTTGAGACTAACTCATCAATATCGGAAATATCATCCACCTCATTGACAGATGAATCGACACATCCAAATCCGACTTTTTTATCTCCAAGCAATGATGCATTTTTTTCCAAAACTCCCAAGTTAACATTGTTTCCTGCAAATTCCATATCCAATATATCTACTTTAAACCTAGTTAAGTCTTTAAAAGCATTGTCAAGTATTCCACATACATGCATAGCTAAAGGAATTTCCAAACCATCATGAATTATATCAATAGCTTCACGGGCAGTTTTCATATCCACCATTCCAGTTGACAGGAACGGTTCATCAATCTGAATATAAACTGGTTTGACTTTTTTAGCTATTGCATTTACTTCAAATTTTAATGAATGTGCTAAATCAATAATCGCATCTTCTTTGTTTTTATAAAAAGATTGAATTCTTGAGGAGTGAACAATTGTATTTGGACCAGTGATAATTCCCTTTATTCCTTTACCTTCAGGAATATTTCCATTATAGTAGTCTTTCATGACTTTTTTAGCATATTGCATGTCCTTAATGGAAATTTCTTGAGTAGGATTCCTGATTTTAGAAACAATAACAGTATTTCCATCCTCAATTTTCATTCCAGGAATATATTTTGTAAAAATAGAAACCATATCCCCTCTAACCTGACCATCAGAAATAATATCTACACCTGCATCAAGCTGCGCTATGACACTATTTTTGATAGCTTCTTTAAACGGATCATAAGAGCCAAAAGCACTTAATAATTTATCTTTAAAATTAGATGGTGAACTTTCCTCAGCGGGAAAACTACCTACAACTGTGGATTTCATTTTTTATTACCAGTATCCAATTTCCTTATTTTTTCTATTTCTTCTTCATCAATAGGCAATTCCACAACAGAAGTTCCGTGACATGGTTTTGTGTATGGTAAGAAAACTGTTCCTTTTTCATGGTCAAATCCAATTGGTATTGGTGGAATTCCAATTACTCTAACACCTAAAACCTCATCTCCAGGTTTTATATATACCAAATCATCAGCTTTGAATCTGATAATCATAGCACAATCTTTAAAACCTGCTTTGGAAGCATGAATCTCATAATTATCAGATTGTTGAAGGTAAGTATCTAAACAGAATGACATTTTATTCGAACTCCTTAATCGCTTTGTCAAACCTAACTTTAATTGGTGAAGGATTATGGAATGCCCTTACAGGAACAATTTTAGCATTGCTTCCACTCTCTTCAATCATATTGACAAATTCTTCGACTTCATCAGCATCTCTTGAAAATACTAATGCAAGAGATTTGCATTGCAATATTTGCTCAAAAGTAACAAAGAATGATGCTGCAGCATCCTTATGAACAAAACCAACTAATAAATCATAATCCCCTTCATTAATATCTCCTAAAGCTCTTTCCAAATCAACGAGATTTAGATTATAATAACCTTCAGGGTCTGATATTCTAACTAATTTTGAGGCTGCTGGATTTGCAGCAATTGTAGTATCATAACCCATTTTTGTTAATCTATTAAAAACATAAACAGCCATAGGAGTTTGTGAAGGAGTCTCAGGACATCCAAGTAAAACCAAAGCTTTCATATTACGACCTCTTATGATCTTGATTTAAGTGAAACTGAATTAGCTAAAATCAATGCTCCTAAAAATAGGAATGTTAAAAGCGCCATACCATTGATTGTTCTGTTAAACACAAACATACCAATTAAAGCTTGCGCACAAAATGCAGATAATGCTCCAGTTAATAAAACTTCTCTTCCCAAGTATTTTTTATTATTTTTCTCTCTTTTCTCACGATACATAGTCAATATTTTGAAACCAATGAGTATTGTACCCAGTACGAATACCATTAATCCTATAAGACCTAAATATCCAAAGTCAAATCCATATCCAAAAATACCCGGAAGCATATAATCAATTGTATCTTTTTGGTTTACGAGAATACCGAAAAACATTGGGAAAGGTAAACCAAAGAATAAAACTAATTGCATAGGCAGAGTAATATATCCTTCAGCAAAAGCAGTTCCTTCTGCTCCCCAATATGAAGCATCAGCACTATGCCCAATCAGCTGAATATTATTTAATACAGTTTTAATACTTGATAAGGAATATTGTTCAATCCTACCTAACCTTAAAAGCGGTGAAAAGATTGTCATTCCAGAAACTCTAGCAATTACCTCCAGAAGAACAAAACCAACACCGGCAGCTCCTAAAAACATTAATACTCTCTTACCGGTTAAAAATGATTTTTCTCTGAATGATTTAGAAATAATCAAGTATCCTAAGAATAAACCTAATATCCATAATATTAAAAATGACCTGTGCATTAATCCACCGAATACTGTAATACCACCGATGAACAAAATTACAAATCTTCTAAGCGGCCTTATATCCACGCCCGATTCCTTCATAACTTTCAGCGACGCCAGTGCAGTTACAGCCCCTAAAAGAGCAATTGGCCCAAAAGGATGCGTAAATTCTGCTTGACTTGAAGATATAATCAAAAGAATAATATCTGCACCAAAAATTAGTGTAAAACCTCCGATAATAAACAATGATAAAAAGGTTACCACACTTAAAGACAGCGGAATCAAGTTAAGACAAAACACCATTGTAACAAATAACATCACCGCTACTTCTACAATTAATTGTAAATGATTTTGAGCAATTAATAACATATTATAATCACAATTCTTCTTTCTTTTTATAAATTAAATGGACTGACCGGGATTTGAACCCGGGGCCTCCGCCATGCCAAGGCGACGATCTACCATCTGAGCTACCAGCCCAAAAAATACAAATCAAATATCATGTAACATATTTGATTATCTTAATATAAACTATTTACCATTTTTCGCCAAATCATATAAATTATCAATAATTATTTGGAATAAATCATCAGTTTTTAAATCTATTTTATCATGAGGATTTACAATGAATTCTAGTGATTTGTGTATAACCTCATCAGTATCAATAGATCTATACATTAAACCATGATTGATATAAAATTGGTCTACAGATAATGTCTCACCAGGATAACATGAGATAACAGGAGTTTGCAATAATGCTGCTTCCCTATTCATTGTTCCGCCGGCTCCAATGACCAAATCACATTTTTTTATTATGCTAGAAGTATCAACAGGAGGCTTTAAGATTGAAACATTGTCAATGCCCTCAAAGATTTCTGCCTGTTCTTTAAATCTAGGCAAAATTAAAATGTTTGCAACATTTTTTAACTCATCAACAATTGGTGATAAAACAGATTTTCTACAATCAGCATCCAAATATGATGCAAGAGATGGTTCTGGCCTCATCAATATTGTTTTTGGATGAGTTAATTGGAGATCCAAATCATTGAAAACATTATCATTATATTTAAAACTTTTAAAGTGCATTATCTCAGAAGTTCCATTATATGAAATAATTGTATTTGGGTCAGCCCCAAACCTCATCAATTTCCAGAAATCTATAATTTTGGGAGTAATGATTCTATCACATAATGGAAGTGTTAATTTATTAGCTGCAAGAGCATGTTCGTTGTCTAAAACGTACAAACTTGGGATTCCTAAACCGAATGAGATTCTAGGAAGCTCAATAGAATGCTTGCTAAGGGCAACATCCACCTTTTCATCATTTATAATATCAACAAGATTATGAACTCTTGCCGTACTTTCCCTTAACTTATCATATAAGCTGACACCATGTTTGCCAACAGATATGAAATCTATGTCATACATTTCCAGTAATTTATGGATATCACCAAATTGTCTGGCTGTAACAATTACATCCTCACCTTCAGCTTCCAGATATTTAATCACATCCTTGAAGAACCTTACATGAGGAGCATTTGATATATCAATCCATACTTTCATGAAACCACCGAATACTTATAAACTTTCTTTTTTATCTTTTATTACTTGAATAATCTCATCTAATCCAGTACCTTCTTTCAAATTAGATGTAATGACTTGAACATTAGGATTTAATTTTTTAGCATCAGCAACCATTTTATCAACATCGGCGCCAACGGCATCTGCTAAATCAATTTTATTGATAATTATCACATCGGATGTCTGGAAAATAATTGGGTGTTTTTCTACAGTGTCATCACCTTCGGTGACACTAACAACAACCATTCTCATGTGAGAACCTAATTCAAAATCAACAGGACAGATTAAATTTCCAACATTTTCAATAATGACCATGTCTAAATCATCTAGAGGCAAGTCTCCAAGTCCATGACCTACTAAATGAGCATCTAAATGACATTCTTTTCCAGTATTTAATCCTGCAACAGGAACATCATGAGATTCAATACGTTCCGCATCGAATTTGGATATTACATCTCCAGCAATGACACCAATATTATAGTCAGTGTTATCTATAATCTCTTCAATCAAAGTTGTTTTACCGGATCCGATTGCTCCTACAAAATCAACACAAAAAATTCCTTTTTCATCTAAGTTTTTCAAGTTTTTATCTGCTAATCTCTTATTAGCATCCATAATATTTTTTGCTACTTCCACATCTGCAATTTGGTGCATATTTTCTCCTCCAATAATCTATTTATCATCAGGTTTTTCAATTACAATGTTTTTTACAACAATATCTTTCCCGTTTAAAATTTCTACTTTCAAACTGTCGCATTCAGGACATTTGACAAGTGGTGCATAATGGTCACTATCATCCAAAATAGCTACTCCTTTAAAATTACAATCCCCACATTCTATTTCTGCTGGAATATCTTCAGTGATGATTTTAGCATCTTCCATAATAGTGTTTTCAACCAAAACACCCAACATAAATTGTAACTGTTCAGGATTTATCATAGCTAATCTACCAATTTCAATAGTAACTTCATTTACTTCAGTTGCATTATTATTTTCTGCAGTTTCCAAAACCGCATTAATAATACCTTGTGCCATAGATAATTCGTGCATTTGACAACTCCTTATTTATAAATATTAATATTATAAATATTGTTTTATTTATTAATAAAGCTATTTAATATTTGAACAATATTGAAGTAATACTAAGTATTAAAAAAAAATAAATTAATGTTGCAATTGACAACACTTAAATAATTATCTTTTTATATTATACATTAACAACATTAGGAGATACTATAATGACTTACAAATCTAAATTCGGTTTTGGATGTATGAGACTTCCCCAAACTGATGCAAAAGACCCAACAAAAATTGACCAGGATTTATTTAATAAAATGGTTGATATCTACATGGAAAAAGGATATAACTACTTTGATACTTCATATGCATATCACGGCGGAATGAGTGAGGTAGCTATCAGAAAAGCAGTGGTTGAAAGATATCCTCGCGAATCCTATCAAATCTGTGATAAAATGCCGACATGGGCATTAACCTCTCCTGAAGATAACGACAAATTTGTAAATGAGATGCTTGAAAGATTAGGAATAGATTATTTTGACGTGTTTTTCATTCACAATATCAATATTCCTTGGTTAAAATTAGCTGAAGAGAACAAATCCTTTGAATATATTCAAAAAATGAAAGAGAATGGAATTGCAAAAAAAATAGGATTCAGCTTTCATGAAGACGCAAGATTATTGAAGAAAGTTCTTGACAAATATGGAGACATTATCGATATTGTCCAGTTGGAACTTAACTATCTTGATTGGGAAGATCCATCTATCGAATCCCGTAAATGCTATGAATTGTGTGTCAAACATAACCTTGATGTTTATGTAATGGAACCTTTGAAAGGTGGAGTCATTGTAAACACTTCTGATGAAATTAAAAATGATTTCAAAGAATTTAACCCTGATAAATCAATAGCCAGTTTTGCTATAAGATTCTGTGCATCACTTGATAATGTTAAAATTGTATTAAGCGGCATGAGCAAAATGGAAGATTTGATGGATAATTGTGACACATATGAAAATTTTGAAGTTTTAAGTGCTGAAGAAAATGAATTTCTAGAAAAAATGGCATTAAAACTTAAAGAAAATGTTGCAGTCCCATGTAGTGAATGTGGATACTGCACTAAAGAATGTCCTGAGATGATTCCGATACCAGAATACTTTAATTTATACAACACCAGTAAAAACCAGCCGGAGTCAGATATCTACAGATTATACTATGATAAACTCGCAGATGAAAAAGTTCCTGCTGACGAATGCACATATTGCGGAACTTGTCTAGACCATTGCACTCAAAAAATTGACATCCCTGCAGAACTTGAAAAAGTTTGTGAACATTTTGAAGAAGGTTTTAGTCCTTATGCATAAACCCTTAAGAAATCCTAATTCTTAATTCTTCAACCATTTCACCGTTTTTATTTATTTTTGAAGCTTTCCTATAATATTCAACCGCTTTTGGAAATATTCCAGAGCGATGGTAAATTAAACCCATTAAAGCTAAAGCATCTGCATTCCTATCATCAAAGCCTATTATTTTCTCTAAAATTTCTGCAGAGGTATCTAAATCTCCTTGGTTGTATAAGTCATATGCTTCCTCATACATTACCTCAACATCATCTAGTGAATCAATCTCTACAGTGCTTTCTGACATTTCACTTTTATTTGAAAGCAATACCTCAACTTCATTTGCCATTTCATTTGATCTATCCTGATTGAGTGCTTTTTTTACAAAATAAAGAGAAACATCCCTTTGATCTTGACAATACAATATTTTTGCCATTAAAGCTAACGAATCCACATGCTTTTTATCAATTGTTAAAATATTATTCAAGATATCTTTTGAGGTGGAGAAATCTTTTTCATCAAATGATTTTAATGCTTCATTAAATAACTCGGTGACTTCATCATCATTTTTATAGACAACTTCTTCAATAATTTCCTGTTTGCCTTCGAAATCATTTGAAATTAATTTGCACATGTAGTTGAGAATGTATTTAGTAGCATTTTTATGAAGCGGTTTGTTATCGTTTCCGCATTTTGGAGAATAGATGCATGCAGGACATCCACTTTGACAGTTACAATTATTGAGCAAATCCATTGTAGATTTAAGTAATTCCACAAAAACATCTACTGCTTTTTCACAAATACCAATACCGCCTTCATAACCGTCATAGATAAAAATTGTTGCCTCTTGAGTGTCTTCATGATAGTTTGTAGAAAGACCTCCAATATCAAACCTATCGCACATGGTATGAAGGGGGAATAAACCTATCAATGCATGTTCCACACCATGAAGACCTCCTGCAAATACTTCTTCTTCTGCAAACATGTCTTCTAAAGTGTCTTTAACCTGTTTTGGAATTGTAAACCACAAGCCTTTAGTTTTAAATTTTAAAGGAGGCAAGTCTAGAGGATATGTTCCAATAGATTTGGAAAAATGCATCTTTTTATATTTATAATAATCTTCACTAACAGTTAACTCACCAAAATGAATTGTCAAATCACCATATTTTGTTTTTGATAATTTTTTCTCAATACGGATTTCAGTTTTATTTAAAACCATCGTATGATAATCCACTATCTTTTGAGCGACATTAACAAAGCCCTTTTTTAAATTTACACTGTTAACAACATAGGTATCTCCTTTGTTGATTAATATTGCCCCTTCATGAGCTTCCCTATACACTTGAGAACGTTCCATTGTCTCAAGAAGCATTCCATTATTCATTACCTTAAATTCTTGACCGGATATTTGATCAAGGGAATGATCCAATGCAGGATTATCATCATAAGGATACATATAGTCCCCACGAATATTTCTATGCAAATCCTTTTGATTTACAAGATTGTCCAGTATCTCTTCATCCACTCCGAAGTATTTAGAAACTTCACCTTCTTTAATTGGCAATTCCTTGGCTGCACATAAAATGTGGGCTTCCTGCAATATTGGATTTTTTAAATCGATGATTGCATTTTCATGAGGCTTATCAAAGAAAAATGAAGGGTTATTCATAAAATATTGGTCTAGCTGATTTTCAAAAGCGATTAAAATAGCTAACGATTTCTGATTACTCCTACCTGCTCTTCCTGATTGCTGCCAAGTAGAAATCATTGTTCCAGGATAACCAGAAATAATAACTGCATCAAGAGAACCTATATCAATACCCAATTCCAAAGCATTTGTACAGGTAACGCCCAAATACTTGCCGCTTTTAAGCCCCTCTTCAATTTCACGCCTTTCATGGGCCTGATATCCTGCCCTGTAAGCTGCAATCCTATGGGCCAATTTGCCTTTAATTTGAGTCATGTCCTTTTTAGCCCACATGGCAATTAGTTCTGTGGTTTTTCTTGAGACAGTAAAACACAATGTCTGAATTCCTTTTAGCAACATATAAATGAAAATATTTTCCGTTTCCATATGAACCGAAGGTGCATTTTGCATATTGACTTTATTCCTTCTGTAATTTTTAAAAGGATTATATAAAATAAAATCTTTCTCGCCATTAGGAGAGGCATCCTCATCTATTAAAATAAATTCTTCGCCAGTCAATCTGTTAGCCAACTCTAAAGGATTTGCAAGAGTTGCTGAAGATAAAATAAATTGGGGATATGCACCATAAAAATTAGCTATTCTTTTTAATCTTTTTATTAAAAAGGCAACATTTGAACCGAATACTCCTTTGTAATAATGTGATTCATCGATGACTATGTATCTTAAGTTTTTATAAAATCGACTCCATTGGTGGTGCCATGACAATATTAGATGCAGTTGATAGGGATTTGTTAGAACAATTCTTGATTTTTCCCTGATCCCTCTTTTTTCATCCCGAGGAGTGTCCCCATCATAGGTTCTTGGGTTTATCTTAATATCAAGTTCACTTTCAAGATTTTCCAAAACATGAAGCTGATCATTTGAGAGGGCTTTTGCCGGATAGATATAAAGAGCAGTTGCATCATTATCTTCAATCATTGTCTCCATAATAGGTAAATTAAAAGCCAATGTCTTTCCAGAAGCAGTTGGAGTTGTAATAATTACATTTTCACCATTTTTAATAGCTTCATAGGCGTCTGCTTGATGAGAATATAACTTAACTTCTTTAGAATCCAAATAATCTATAATCTTTTCATTCAAATTTTTGACTTTTTTAAAACTAGCTTCTTTTGCCGGTAATGTCTCAACATGTGCAATATTATCCCTAAATCGGACATCATTTTTAAACATATCAATATTATTAGGCTCAGACATAGTATCAGCGAAATTAGATTAATAAATATATTTTAAATTAAAATACTATTTAAAATATTCGTTTAATTTGAAATTAATTTAATTAAAAAAATAGAATTTTAAAAAAAAGTTAGGAATAATAAAATTCCTAACTATCTACACATATTATGGAAGGACATCCTCCCATGAATAATAAATATATTTTTTTTAATAAATAATATTTATCATCAGAGAAATTTAATTAAAAACAATTTTGATTTAATAAAGAATACTTTCCAAATGCTCTCTCATTTATTATTTAAATAAGATAAACACATAAATTAATTATTATACATCATGAGGGAAAAAATGATTTCATATGAAAAGTTTGAGGACATTGTCGTGAATACACTTAAAAGGGACATTTCTTCAAATAAAGACCAGAAAAAAGCAATACTTTCTGAAAGTGATAAATCCCTTTTTATCGTAGCTGGCCCTGGATCTGGAAAAACAACCGTAATGGTGCTTAAAATATTAAAATTTATCTTTGTTGATGGAATAGACCCAAGTGAAATATTAGCTACAACATTTACAAGAAAAGCCGCTGACGAATTATATTCCAGAATTCTAGGTTGGGGAGATGAAATAAAAAACCAGCTCACAGACGAACTTGATGGAGATGATTTTGAAGATATTGCAAAAATCGTTGAAATCGAAAGAATTGATTTTAATCAAATAAATATCGGCACTACAGACAGTATAGCTGAAGAATTATTAAGAGACTATAAAAAACCTGGTGAAACTCAACCAGCAGTTATTGAAGACTTTGTTGCAAATTCTGCAATGATAAAGATTCTCATAAAGGATGAAAGATATCTAAACAAAAACATTGTAGAATATCTTAAAGAATTAAGCGGAAGGCAGAAACTTGAAGAACCATCACGAATGAGCGATATTTTAATTGAAATTAAGAATAGAATTTACTATGACCAAGTGGATTTTAATGAATTATATGACAAAACACAACCAAATAGTGGCCTTAGACTTGCGCTTGACTGCATTAAAGAATATGAAAATACCCTAAAACAAAGACACACTATTGATTTTACAATGCTTGAGTCAACATTTCTTAAAAAACTCAAAAATCACGATTTAGATACATTTTTAGAAGACATAAAAATTGTTTTAATAGATGAATATCAAGATACGAATCTAATTCAAGAAGATATTTATTTTACAATTGCAAAATCTGCATTGCAAAATGATGGAAACATCACCGTTGTGGGGGATGATGACCAGTCCCTTTATAGGTTTAGAGGAGCAACTGTTGATTTATTTACAGATTACAAACAACGTGTTCATGACAAATTAGGAATTGAAGTAGAAGAAATCAATTTAAGAACTAATTACAGGTCTACTGAAAATATTATCAATCACTGCAATCAATTTGCAGAATTGGATAAGGATTATCAATTTGCAAGAGTCGAAAATAAACCTAGAATAATAGCTCCCGATTTTGATAAAGAAAAAATGCCCATCTTAGGAATGTTTAGAAATAATCCTGAAATGTTAGCCAGAGATTTATCAAAATTATTAAATAACCTAATTAATAAAGGGGAAAGCGAACTTAAGGTATTGCAAGTTTTGGATGAAGATTATTATAAGAAAATGAATGGAAATATTGATATAGCCAAATTACAGCAGCTTAAAATGCAAAAGATCAAACAGGGAAAAGAAATCAAAAAAATTAAGCTAAAATTAGATAATGATTACGGTTCGGCTTCAGATATTGCAGTCCTATCATATTCTCCAAAAGAAATAAGTTATGGGAATAAAACTTTTCTATACTTCCTTCGAAAAAACCTCAAACGTTTGAAAAACCCGATTGAAATGTTTAATCCAAGAGGACTTGACCTTCAGGAAATAGACAATGTTGCCAAATTTTGCGGATTGATATTGGAGTGTATCGACCCTGAAGGAAAAATACAAAAATCCGATAAAAGCATACCAAATCTTGCAAGAAGAAACATGAACATTTGGAGAATGAAAGCAAGAGAATATATTAAATTAAATCCCGAACCAACCGAACCAATATCCCTTAATTCATTTGTAACACGTTGGCAACTTAGACGACCATATCCGGAAAGAAACGAAAAAGGAAAAGAGACAAGATGGCCCAAAACAGCTAGTTTAATGGAACTTGCATATAAACTAACCACATGGATTGAAGAGCTACAGGATGATGTTGAAGGAGTAGTCTACCTTGAAGCTATTACAAAATCGATTACTCAAACAGGATTTTTTAATGAATACCACTCCAACATATCATTTGAAAATCCAAAAACTGAAAGAGAATCAATTATTGAAGCCATATGGAACATATTCATACCTTTATCAACAGGAGGAGTCAAAATTGATGAATCTCTTCTTGAAACATTGCCCAACAATAGAGTCAATGTTTTGTCTATCCATCAATCCAAAGGACTGGAGTTTCCATTAGTTATTGTTGATGTTGGTTCCAGATTTAAAACAAATGACATTAAAACGCAAAGATTGAGATTTCCTAAAAAATTAAAGGACAAAATTACAATTGAAGATAGCATAAGAAAGCACTCAATTTTAGGTGAAAGCAATAGAAGTGAAAAAGACAGGTCTTTTGATGATTTGACAAGACTTTATTTTGTAGCATTTTCAAGAGCGGAAAGCGTGTTGTTATTAATTGGACTCAATCCGGCTATTGAAGGTTACAATAAGAAAAACCAACATATCAATATTCCAAATATTGCTCTTGGATGGAGTAGAGACGAAAATTATGTCGGATTTAAAGAAATTTATCTAATTTAAGGAGAATAAAATATGAAATTGCCTACAAGATCAAAATCATACATGATTCCAGAGTACAGCTTAACTGGAGATTTATTATCCTATATTACATGCGGCCTTCAATACAGATATCAAAATAAAGGAACATTACCTCCATCAAAACCTGTTCAAAGATGGTTTGGAGAATTTATCCATGGAGTAATGGAAGAAGCATATCTTGATTGGAAATACCAGAAAAAAGAATTCCCTTGGGACTGGAAAAACGACATAAGACCAATTGAAGATGAAATTGATTTGAGATTGCAAGTTAGAGGTCTCTATCCTCATGATGAAGATCTATTTTTCAGCATTAATAGGCCGGGAAATGAATTGCAACTCAGTGATTTGAATGAACATGACCACAAAAAGCTAGCGAGTGCAAGGGCAGAAAAGGCAATAAATATTTGGGGAAAACACCTGTTTCCTTTAATTGATGCGTCTGAAATTTTAATTAAAGGAGTTCGACCAATGCCCAATTATGATAAAAACATCAGCAGGTCCAATTATTATGGAATCAATGGTGTTGTTGACGTTTTAACCTCCACTAAAATAAATAAAATACATGACCAAAGCACTTTCGACAATGCGATTGTAAATTTCATTAAAGAAAAACTTGGCGAAAGCGAAATTGGAGACTATGAAATAATCATAGATTATAAAGGAATGAAAAGGCCTCCAATCAAAGTCACAAAACCTCATGCTGAAGACAAATGGGAACACCACAAACAGCAAATATTAACTTATTCATGGCTTAGATCCAAACAAGAAGATGCCAAAGATACTTCAGCAGGAATTATACTTTATTTAAATGAATTGGTTCCATCCAAAGAAGACTTGATTTTAATTAAAGAAGAAATCAACAATGATTTAACCGATATTCCAGATAATGATGAATTTGATGAAGATGTTGAGTTGATAATGCAATGGCAGGAAGATGATAAAGCACCAAACTTAAGTTATGAGTTTAAAATTGCCCGGTCAATTAGATTTATCAAAATTGATGAAGAGGAACGTGAAAAAGCACTTAAGAAATTTGATGAAGTCGTATGCAATATTGAAAATTCTTTAATTAATGAGATGAACGGATGTAAAATAAAAGATTCATGGAAAGCAGAGGCGGATGAGAGAACCTGTTCGGCTTGTGACTTTAGGACATTTTGTAAAAATAACAGTGACATAACAAAAGACTTTAAAATTCCATAATACATAATATTATTAGGTGATTAATATGGCAAATTCATTAGAGAAAAATAAAAAATATTGCGAAGTTATCGAAAGTAAAATTAAACTTGATGCAAAACCTGTTGCAATGAAATTAATTAAAACTGAAGATGACCTTCCGGAAGGTTTTGATTTAATCGATGAAAAAATCAGACATTGTGAAATGGTAAGAAAAGCATCATTAGGAAACAAATTTTACTCAACAATTGATGAACAAATGTGTTTAGGTGGAGCAGGAGCGATTGGACTTAGAGATATGCCTGAAAAGTTAGCTAACGGTGAAAAGTACTTCTCACTTGGAAGATTTAAAGATTTGGAAACAGCTAAAAATTTAACTGCTAAACTTTCCATTATTAAAGATATATCATGGGGAATTATTTATGCACCTTTAGATGAAGCTGACTTTGATGCGGATGTTATCCAAATAATTACCGAACCAGTTGGTGGAATGTTACTTGCACAAAGTATTGTTTATAAAACTGGTGAAAAAATTGAACCTTCATTTGCAGGCATCCAATCATTATGTGGAGATGCATTTGCAAACCCATACCTTTCAAATGGCATTAATTTCACATTAGGTTGTGACGGTTCCAGAAACGCAGCAGACATTAAAGATAATGAAATGACTGTTGGAATTAGTTCTGATAAAATAGAAGAAGTAATTTCCGGTTTAGAATCAATCTAAAAGATTTAAATAATCTTCATAATGATTAATATTTAATAATTCTTTTTCATTTTTTTCTTTTATTCCATAAAATGTATAACCATCAGCAAAGATTTTCCTCAAAATTGGATTTAAATTATCATCTTCATTTTCTAAATATTTCATTAGATTCTCTCTTGGAGCTACAAAAGGCATGCCCAAACCTTCAGCAGTGTCCAATAGGCCAATTTTTCTTCTTCTCAGAATTGAAATTGTATGGAAAGGATCCTTACTGTTCAGACTAACATCAATCATCTTGTTAAATGTCTCAGTTAATACGGTTGGCTGGTCAGCAGTAATGCATAATGCAAAATCAGAATCAATATTCGACAAACCATTAAAAAGAGATGTTGATAAACCTACATCAACAGGATTGTTTTGAACGAATTTGACCTTGTCTTTATAATTATCAAAGATAGCTTCTTTTATTTCATTAGAATAATGGCCAAGTACCACAATACATTCATCAATATTTGCAGATAATGCATTGTCAATTGTTGTCTCTATAACAGTTGAATTCTTAAAAGGTAGAATAAGTTTATTTTTTAAATCAATATTTCTAGCCAATTGATCTTTTCTCATTCTGGAATTTTTTCCAGCCGCAGTGATAATAGTTGAGATTGTCATAAAAAAAATAAAAAAAAGAATATATTCACTCATTTGGAATATATCTTGTAATTTGTGCATAAATAGCCATTCCAGTACCTGAACCTTCAGTCCACATGGTAATTTTAATAGGATAGTTATGCGTATTTGTTACTGTAATACCGCTAGCAGGGTTATATCCAAACAACACTGCATTTTCAGTACCATCCATACCAACCGGCAATGGGAATCCTTCGGCAAGAACTGCTGCTCTTAAAGCCCTAGCTGATGGACATACACCATGTGCAGCACTTCCACCAGGAGCTTCTGCATCACTGGCAGATTCGAAGTAAACATAATCTTTACCAGAACTAGTTGAATTAGGAGGTATTATAGTTCCATTCCATGCATCTACAAATTGTTTTGCATTAATTTCCCTAACTCCATCTCCATATTCCGGGTGTGAACCTAATGTAGTTCCGTAAACCTCACCTTTCTCTTCTGTATAATTACCCATGTATAATAAAATCGGCGATCCAGTCGGATATTCAGCAACATAATCCGTTACGTTTTTTCCAAAGATTACCGGAACCTCATCTGAACCAATATCAGATCTGCCATCAGAAAATCCGACAATACCTTTTTCCAATACAAAAGTAGAACCAACTGAAGCATCATAATTGTACCAACTTACAATAGTGTCATTATCGTAATACTCGCTAGAGAAATTTAAGTTTTTAATTTCACTAGTTGGAACTGATTGAACAACAACTCCTCCTTCAATAACATCGACACCTTCTTCAGTTTTACATAAAAGTTTATATGGTGTACTATACCCCCAAATATATGTATCCGGTCCTTTTACAGCCAATTTATCTCCTTCAAAAGTCAAGTATCCTGGTCCCTCGATGCCTTTCGCATTACCATATGAATCTATGCCCTCACTAGATACTGAAGTAAAATCAAAAGGAACGGTACCAGTACTTAATGACATTAAAATACCTTGAAGGTCTAATGATAAAAACTGATGGATTATAAAACCAAAGTTACTCAACAATGGAACTTCTACAGTTTTATTAACACCAAGAATAGAATCTCCTTCAAACATTGATTGGCCAACAGATATATTGTATTCGTCGGCAACTGATTGACCAGTATACGGGGCACTATTAACAAATGAAAAAGCAAACAAAAGGATACAAGCAAATACTAATGCTAAAAATATTATAACTGATGTTCTTCTCCAACTTTTCATTTAATTACACCTAAAACTATAACATGTTATATAAACTATAATAATACTAGTATATCTTTATAATATATAAATACATTTCTATTATGAAGATAACTTTTCAGAAATTAATTTAATTCTTTCCTGAATATCAATAATTGTATCTTGACCATTTCCACCAATTAATATTGCATCTTCATGAGAATATTCAGCAACCAATTCAATAATTTGGTCAAGAGTATTGACAGTTATAATGTTACCTTGATAACCTAATGAATTTAGCCTGTAAATTGCAATATCCAATGTATCATCCAATCCAGGGAACAATACAATAACCTCCGGATTGTATTTAACAGCAACATCTAATATATCAAGCCTGTGCTCTTCATTGTGACGTGGAGTGCCTATGAATATTGCATAGAAATCTTTTTCTGATAATATTGAAGCTAAAGCATCAGAATTATCAGTTTTTCCAACATAAACCAAAGCATCGTTTATCTTATAAACATCCAATCTGCCTTCAACAGCCTTGAAATTAGCCAAACTAGATCTAATAATATCTTTAGGTACTTTTAATTCTCTTGTAATGGCAGTTGCAAGTCCTGCATTGAGCAGATTAAATTTACCAAATAATTGTAATTCGTCCTGATATTCAAAATAAGGAATAGTGCTTCTGGCAGATTCTTTAAAATCACTATTAAAATCTTGATTAAAAGCAGTAAATATTAATTTATTATCAAAAAACCTGACCAAAGAGTTTTTATAATTTGCAATGGTTTTGTGAACGTCCATGTGGTCATTACCAATATTTGTAAGACCAATCATATCAAAATCAAAACAATACTTGCAGAAATCTAGAGTCATATCACAAACTTCAACCAGCAATATGTCATATTCCCCTTCACTGGCTTCAAGTATTAAATCATAATAACCTGAAAATCCCCCTCCACCATTTCCACCAACTAATACTTTTTTACCAGCATTTTCCAAAATGGTTTTTATCATGTGAACGGTTGTTGTCTTACCATTAGTTCCAGTAATGCCTATTGTAAAAATATCCTTATGTTTGTCAACAACATCGCTTAAAAGTTCTCCATTTTCCAGCAATCTTGTTGCAAATGCACCACCAAACATACTAGGACTAATAGCAATCGCATCACACTGTTCGATAGCATAAGGATTTGTAAAACCCAAATCCAAAGTAATATTTTCACCGACAATTGAAACAGTTTGTTCAGTATCCATCATGTTCATAGAAAGCAAAGGCAAATCTAAACCGTTCAAATCAACATTAATATTTAAATCAGTAGCATAAACTTCCCAACCATGTTTTAAAAGGGAATTTACTGCTTTTTTACCTTCTACACCTAAACCAATAACCGCTGCTTTCATAAAAAACTAATCCTTAAAAAAATAATTTATATAATTAGTTAATATTTTTAAATTAATAAATATTTTGCAAAAAGAAAAAATTTTATAGAATAATAGAAAAAATAAAAGCAAGGTGATTAAATGTTTGAAGATGAAAAAGATGATAAAATTTATAATTTAATAATTTCAAATGGTATTGACCAAAATAATGAATATGGCCAATTCACAGAAAAGTTGTTCTCCAAAGTCGATTTTTTATGGAAAGAATCCATATCTGGTTCTTATTCTTTAGCCGGAGAATCATTTTACTCAAAAGTTGATAGAATAATTTTACTTTCAGGCCTTTACAAAGACAATAAAGAGACATTTGAAGATTTATTAGAAGCCAGCGAAAAATATAATGTTCCAATCGTTTTAGTAAGACCTTTAGGACTTGAAGAAGTTCCAGAAATATTGGAAGAAAAAGCTGCAACAATTGTTGGATGGAATGCAAATTGTATTATTGACTCTATCAAAAATGCTGAAGAGTTAATGTAAAAAAAAATAAAAAATTAAAAATGATATTCATACAATAACTCTTGAAATACCATTTTCTTTTTCAACTTTGATTAAATTATCAGCTGCATTCTCAAGCTGACTTTCATGAGTTACAATTATCATTTGAGGTAAAACAGACATGTCTTTTAATAAATTAATAAGTTCATGTCTTCTTGAACTATCCAAATGAATTGTAGGCTCATCCAATAAGATTGTATCTAAATCACCTTTTGACATCGCTTTAGTGATACCTAATCTTAAAGCAAGGGCAATAGCTATTTTTTCACCACCACTAACCATACTCAAGGAAGATTCGCCTTCAGGACCATAAACAGTGACATTATATTCATCATCTAAAGTTAAATCAGAGTAATCAAAGTTAAATTCATTGAAAAATTCTTTGGTATACCTTTGAATTAAAGGTTTTGAAATACTTCTTAAATCTTTTTGTATACCATTTTTATCATATAAGTCCCTAATATTCTTTAAAAGACTAATATACTTCCCAGTATTTTCGTGATCACGTTGGAATTTATCAGCGATTTTAATTTTATCTCCCAACTCTTTAAGATAAGTGATAGATTCACGTGCTCTTCCTTTAAGTTCTGAAAGTTCATTAGTAAATGAATCCTTTTTTCTTTCATACATCTCATAACGGAACAAGATTTGCTCATATTTATCTTTATCATATATGGATGCTTCAATCTTATTTTTTGTGATATCAATTTGATTCAAACTAACCCCAATTTCTTCTTTAACAGAATCATGTTGGGTTATTAATGAATTTTTATTTTTAACAAATCCTTTGAGCTGATTATATTCTTCATTTTTCTGTTTTAAATCAACGATACGATTTTGAAGTTCACTTGCACTAATATCTCCACTTAAATGAGGATCTTGGTCAATAGCTAATTTAATGTTCTTGACATGAGTGTCAATTTCATTTTTAACTTGTTTCAATTTATATTGGATATCAGTTTCGTTTCCTAAAACTTCTAAAGCACCTTTAGCCTGATTAAATGCATCATAAGATGTTTGATATGATTCACGGGCAGTTTTTTCATCAGCAATTACTAAAATAATTTCACCAAGCTTATTGCTGATAAACTCTTTTGATTCGAGACCTTCATCAATTTTATTCAATCTAACCAATTCATTTTCAAGATGATTAAATTTATGTTTGTATTCAATGATATTTTTAGATAAATCCTCAATTTTCTCAAGTTTTTCTTCAAAGCTCTCTTTATTCTTATTAAGTAAACTTACATCCTCCTCATATTGACTAATCAATTTCTCATTTTCATCAATATTAGATTCGTACTGTTTAATTAACTCTCGTTTTTTAGTAGAATTAATGTCAGATTGACAAACTGGACATTTATTATCCGCCCCTTCAAGATCTTCCAACGGCTTTTGTGAAGATTTGATATTCTGTTTAAATACAACAATTTCCTCATTTTTAGAAATTATATCTTCAGATAAATCCTTAATTTTTTGGGAAATTTCCTCTGAGAAATTAGTTGTAGCTTCCTCGAGATTATTAAAATCATCAATTTTATCTAAATCATCCGAGGATAACCCATTATCATCTAAGATGTCTCTAGCATTTGAGAAGAATTTCTCAATATCATTCCTTTCAGATTCAATGGATTTTAATAAATCTTTCTTATCTTGTTCCAATTTAGTCATAGTTGCCAATTCTTTTTCATATTGAACTTTTTGATCATCTAATCTCGCAATATTTTCATCGGAAGATAAAAATTTATTGTATTCCTCCTTATTATCAGAAATAATATTCTTTTGTTGGCTAATGGATGCTAATTTATCATTGATTTGATTTTCATCTTCTTTTAATTTCTGAATACTGACAACTGATTTTTCAAAGTCGAGATAAACATCTAACTTGGAAACATATTTTTCTAATCTGGCAATTTGCTCTTCAGCTTCACGAATTTTATCTAAATTCTCTTGGACTGAACGTTTAGTCTCTTCTAATTTTGCTAAATTAGCTTCTTCAATCTCCAAATTATGAACTTGATTTTCATGAATCTCCTTTTCTCTCTCCATTTCCCTTTTGCTTTCTGAAATCTCATTTAAAGAGTTTGTTACATCTTCAATCTGACTCTCAAGTTCATGACCTCTATCTTTAATAAGATTTAATTCTTCTTTTTTCCTTTCATGCTCCTCTTTTAACTCTGTGGAGTTGAATAATTTACCGTCAAGTTCAGCAAGTTTCTTTTCATAATCAGTGATAAAAGGCAATAAATTTTTCCATGCTTTTTCAAGTGAATCAATACCTAACAATTTAGCAATCAATTGTTTTTTATCTGCAGGAGTTTTATCAACCAACTCTGCAATTTCACCTTGCCTTATGTATATCGCATTTAAGAATAAATCGGAATCAATTTCTAAAATTTGGCGAATTTCATCATTTACTTCCCTATCGCCAGTGCAAATATGAATAAAACCACTGTCAGATGAAGTTTTTGCAAAAAGTGAGGATTTTAAATTAGACTTCTTTTCACGAACAATTTTATATTCTTTACCATTTGATATAAATTGCAACTCAACAGACATGGTATTAGCATTATTTCTAACTAAATCATCTATTTTTTTAGCAGAATGTTGCTTGAATAAAGCAAAACTAATTCCTTCCAAGATTGTTGATTTTCCAGCACCATTTTCACCGACAATTACACTAATTCCTTTATCAAAATTGATTGTTGTGCTTTGATGGGATTTAAAATTATTTAATCTTAATCTAGTAAAAATCATTCTACACCCCCCTTAAATGTTACTTGAATATCTTTTGCATCATCTTCAGAAGTTTCATTTTCACCAGATTCACTTTCAACTTCCAAATCATCAACAGATTCTGTTGTAAGTTCATCATCATCTAAAGAAGGATAATTTTGAGAGAAGTACTGGTCAATTAGACTTTGTGCATCTTCAAGTTTATCCTTTGATAAAAATTCATACAAATCAATAGCTAATTTACTTACATCTTCATTCCCATACTCTTGTAATTTTTTAGCTATTAAATCTTTTGGACCTATAGAAGTATCATCAACAGTTAGGATTTCCATATCTTCATCAACTGTATTAAATTTAGGCCTAATCATTAAGGATAAATCACCAAGTTCCCTGTTAAGTATTTCATAAATAACGCTTGTATCTGAATCAACATTATTTATTTCCAAAATTAGAATCGGTTTTTTATCGAAATCTTTAATTGTCTCTTTTATACCTGCAATATTGCTTTCTAACTTATTATAATCTATTGATCTTCTAATAAATTCACGAGGAATATCTATTTTTACTCTTTTAACAAGAGGTTTTGGGCCATCAAAATCAACTATCACAAAACCTTTACCGTTTTTATGATAATCTTCCAATTCATCTATTTTCCAAACTTCACTAGAACCTGGATAGACTAATTTTCCTTTCCCAAAATCAGTTACAGTATACTTGTGAATATGGCCTAATGCATAATAATCAAAATTATCAGGAATATCGCCAGTTTCCAATTCATATTGATAATCAAAATAATTGTCAACACCTTGATGTAGAACTAAAATTGATTTATCATGACTGGCTGCTTTTTTAGATAAATCCACTAATTTAGATTTTAAGACATTGCTTTGAGATGAAGGATAATATGGCAAGCCAGCAATGAAAATATCCCCTTGCATATAATTAGTATTAATAGGACTGATTACCTTCAAACCCAATTTTTTAAAAATTACTTGTGGGGGGATAGATCCTTTACGAATTACTGAATCATGATTTCCAGCAATAGCATAAATTGGAATGCCCGCACCTTTTAGTTTAAGCAAACCTTTTTGAAATTCTAAAAGCGCTAATGGAGATGGTTTTGCAGTTTCAAATAAGTCTCCACTATGTATTACAAAATCTACATTTTCTTCGATTATTTTATCTATTATTTTTCCAAATACTTCATAAAAGTCTTTTTCACGCTCAATTAATCCAAATTGGCGATAACCTAAATGAGTATCTGCTAAATGTGCAAATTTCATTATATTACCTTATTTTATTTAATTGTATATAACCAATTTAAACACTATAACAGTATTTAATTGAATAATAATTTATTCGAATGTATATTTAATTGTTTGCTAAGAGAGCATTTGAAAAGAAATAAAAATTGATATTAAAATGTTAAATTGAAAATTTAAAAAAATAAGAAAAATATGGTTAATAATCATAACCCATATCTAATGTTTCTTGTTGTTGACGTTTTAAGTCTTCTTCCTGTTTTTCTTTAATATTTTTAAAGTGGGAAACAATATCCATGTCATCACCATGACGACGACCTTCAAATTCATCAATTTTAACAAGAGTAGGAACTTTACTCATCAATCCAAGAACAACTGCTTCGCCAACATTTAAAGATGGAAGCTGGTTGACCAGATCCTGAGATAAACTTTCACTAGCTGATTGAACATGCCTTTGGTCTTCAGGTTCAACAAGCCTTAAGATAATCATATTGTTCATTTGTGATAATGCATCATGATCGACAGTCTTTGGAGACTGACTTACTAAACATAATCCAAGACCAAATTTACGTCCTTCTCTTGCAACTCTTTGAATCCACCTTTTAGAATCGGAATCTCGTTTATTTGGAGCTAAAATATGAGCTTCCTCCAATATGAAAAACACTGATTTATCCATCAATTCAGCTTTACTTCCACTATGAGCTGCATTTTTAGACCTTTGAAGAGAATTTCTCAAAATATGACTGACAAGCACACTAGCCACTGACTCATCAACTTGGCTTAAATCTAAAACATTGACATGTGAATGTTTAATATTTGATAGAATATTAGCTGCATTTTTATCGAATAATTTAGAATACCTATCCATAGAATCGTCAATTTTATTCATAACATCGACTATCTGCTTATCTGCTTTTTCTTCTTGTGATTTTTCATACAGAATATCATACATTATTTGCAAAAAGTTATTTGAGTTTGCCCTTCCATCTCTAAGCATTTCATTTGCAGTTCTAAAAGCTTTTCTGAAATGCCTTTCCTGGATATAACCGTTAGCTGGAATGTTAACTAACCTTCTAATTTCATTAAAAGTCATATATCTTGGATTTATTTTAGGTCGGATGATATTAACGTTCCCGTTTGGGAATTCAGCATCTTTATATTCCCCATGCATATCAAATACGAATACCGGAACACTATATGATAACAATTGATCAATCAAAACTGAAACAGTATTTGATTTTCCAGCACCAGTCATTGCCAAAATGGCCAGATGTCTTGATAAAATAGGATTAGCATCAACATTTACTTCAACATCATTCTGATTTACAAGACAACCCAACTTCAGTGGATTTTTTACTTTAAAGATTTTCTTTAAAATCTCTTTATCTGCCAGTCTGATTTCAGTTCCAGGAAGAACAGGAGTTCTCGGTAATTTTAGATCATCATTAACATCTCCAAGAATCTTTACTTTACCTCTTATATAATTATCTTCAACACCAATTCTTGAAATCTTTTGAATAGCTTTAAAATCATTTATATCAACATTTAAAGCATCATTTCCCCTAATCAAATTTTCAATCATGCCCAATACTTTTTTACCATCGTATTCTATAGTGACATATTCACCAACTTTCGGCATCTTATCTGATATAAATGTAACTTCCGTAAGTGAAGTTTCCCCCACACAAATTCCAACTACCATGACATCACTTCCCTGTTTGTTGTCTCATAAATCTTAGCTATTTTTAATAATTCTTTCATATTCCTATCAGTAATTACAACATCATTATGTGCTTTATTCAGCAAATAAGGATAACCTTGAACTGATAATACATTAATCTTTTCAACTATATCAAAAACTTCTTTTTTAGAAGCTTTATAAGGCAATTCCACCTTTAATACATTTTTATTATCTTGAAGTCTTACATAAAACACACTAAATTTCAATTTTTTAAAAAAATCATTGTAATATGGAAACGCCGCTTTTTCAAATACTCTCCTGTATTCAATTTTAGAGATTCCTTGTTTTTTTGTGAATTTGTCTAGAAATGCAATATCAGGAATGTTCCACTTGAACAAATCATTATCTGATGAAGTTTTAGAAATTGAAATTACCTTTTTCTTGTGAGTTAAAAGTTCCTTTAGAAGAATAATTTTTTCAATGGATGCTAAATGCAGATTGAACTCCTCGATTTTATTTGAATTTTCACTTTTCGGCAATTCTATTAATTTCAGACTGTCTCTCAAATCCGGAAATATTAATCCAAAATGCTTTTGTGCCAATCTCCTTTCAAATTCATTTAAAAGACTTTCATCCAAATTGTCTTTAATTTTTGATGGTAATTTCGCGCCTTTTGGAAATGCATTTTGTAAATCTCCCAAAATGGATCCATCAAACATGTAATAGTCAACATTATAATCTTTAATAGTTCTGATAGCACATTTAAGTTCATAAATTGCCATGTAATTTCCCAACAGTTCATCCAGAAAAGACACATGGGATATATCAAAGATGTCTGAGTCATCAATCTTTTTTATCTCACCATCATAAATTATAGATTCGGCACCCACAGCACAAAAATTAGTAGTCAGAAATTTCTTTTTGTTAAAACTTCCGTCACCAGCTGCAATTGAAAAATCATCAGAACTTTCAGCAATATCTCTATTAAACCATTTATATTCCAATTGAGATTCCACATCCGTTTCAGAATCAATATCATGGATAAATCCTCTTTTAGCGATGGCTTTTTCATATAGTGAATTTAACATAATATCTCCTAATAATTATTATGTTAATATTAATAAAAAAAGTATGGTAAGAGCAGTTGAAAACTACTCTAGTGAAGCTTTTCTAATAGCCCCAGTTAATTCTTGAATTTTAGCTTGGACATCTTCTGCATCTTCTACAACAGTACCAGTTACAATGATGTCTCCACCAGCTTTTGCTGCCATATAAGCAGATTTTGCATCACGTATTCCTCCTCCAACAACAAGAATATTTTTTGGAGCTGCTTTTTTGGAATATGCAATCATTTCTGCTGGAATTGGTTCGTCTACACCAGAACCCGCTTCAAGATAGAAGAATTTTATTCCAAATAATTCTGCAGACATTGCATAGACTGCAGGTATTTTAGGTTTATTTCTAGGCACTAAATTAGCATCTCCTACCCAACCAACAGTTCCACCAGGTGCGATAACCATATAATGCATTGATAAGATTTCCATTCCAGAAGCCTTTACAGATGGTGCAGCTATTGCTTGAGCTCCATTAATCCAGTGAGGATTTCTAGAGTTAACATAGCTCATATAAAATATCGCATCTGCATATTTACTTACACTACTGGTATTTCCAGGGAAAATGATTATTGGCACTGCAATGTTTTCAGATAAAATTTTACAAGTGTTGTCTACGTCATCACCATTAACAGTAGATCCACCAATCATAATTCCATCAGTTCCGCCTTCAATAGCATTAGTGGCTATTTCTAAAGCTTCTTCAGGAGTTTGTTCATCAGGGTCAATCAAAGTAAAATGGATTTTTCTAGTTTTTAAAATATCTCTAATATAATTTTCTACGTCCTTCATAAAGATTACCTAAAATAAGATTTATTAAAAATAATATATTAAATTAATTGTTTAACACTAGATATCGATTAAAAAAAATTATAAAAAAAATAGTAAAAAAAGTAAGAGAATAGATTTATCCTCTTGGTTCTTTTGCTTTGTATCTTAAACCTTTGTAACCACATTTTCTGCAAGTAGTTGCACCAGCAGGGTTACGTGCATTACATTTTAAGCAGATTTTTACATTAAACATTCTGTTTTCTGCTACTTCAAATCTTGCCATTAA
>Ga0129306_1001396_pt1 | contig 27430 bp, 22 predicted proteins | sample P827metagenome_FD_94438 | JGI IMG/M metagenome (GOLD analysis project Ga0129306, IMG submission 94438) | Capybara group fecal microbial communities from Wisconsin, USA - P827 metagenome | ecosystem: Host-associated > Mammals > Digestive system > Large intestine > Fecal | place: USA: Wisconsin...
CCTATGATTTTTGGTCAATAGTCGATAGTCGATAGTCTATAGCTTTTTACGCCCCTTTTGGGGCGTGGCGGCCAGAGGCCGCGAAAAGCGATTGACCATAGACTATGGACCATAGACCCCAATTACCTTGAACCATGAACCATTAACCATTAACCATGAACCATAAGCCTTTCCTACTTGTCCTACTGTTCTTGCTGCCTGTGCATGTCGTGGCGCAGTCCGCTGATTCGCTGCGGCAGATGGCGCTCAACCCCGTCGTCATCACGGGTACGGGCACCTACCACAAAGCCAACAACAGCCCCGTCGCCGTCAAGGTCATTACCGCCAAGGAGATGCGTGACGCAGGCGTAACCACCTTGCAGGACGCCCTTGCCCGTCTGACCACCACCATCACTACCCACACCAGCGGCATGGGCACCTTCGTGAACTTCGGCGGAGTGAGCGACGACTACATCGTCATCCTTGAGAACGGACGCCGCGTGAGTGGCGACGACCGTTGGTCACGGCTCAGCCTCACGAACATCCGCCGTATCGAAGTCTTCAACGGCGCCGCCAGCGCCCTCTACGGCAGCGATGCCATAGCAGGTGTCATCAACATCATTACCGACGACAGCCGCGACCCCGTAGCGGCCACCATAAGCACGAAGGTCATGAATCACGGACGCCTCGACCACGACATCCACGCCGACGTCACCGAGGGCCGCTTCTCGAGCCACACCACCTACGCCCGGCGCCAGGCCGACGGATGGCAGGTCAACCCCTATCAGGCCTTCAGCGAGGGCGCGGGGGAGGTGCTGAAGCTCACGGGACGTCCCATGTCGGCAGCCTTCGGCAGCGATGCCCTCAGCGAACGGCTGGAGTGGCGATTTAATGACACATGGTCGGCCTACTTGCGCGGCGATGCCTACGACTACAAGACCCGCCGTCCGCAAGGAGCCACCTACTTCACCCAGAAATCATCCAAAGACCCCGCCACCGGCGAGAAAGTCTATACCTATACCCCTCGCGCCGCCTACACCTATGACCTTCACCACCAGACCTTCACCTATGGCGGAGGTTTGCGCTGGGCCCCCGATAGCCGCACGCACGTCTATCTGGACCTCCACACCGACCTCTTCCGCTCCGACTACGACTACTGGCAGACGGCCGAGGCCGAAGCCTACGCCGAGACACGTAAGCGCACCCGCTACACGGACGGCACGCTTCGCGGCATCTTCCGTCTTACGGACGCCCATAAGCTCACCGCCGGCACCGGGTACGTAGGCGAAAGCCTCGTCAGCGAGAGCGACAACATCAAGGGCGAACAGACCCACACCTACAACCTCTTTGCGCAGGACGAAGTGCGTATCTTCCGCGGCCTGGAGGCCGTCGTGGGTGTGCGCTATACGTACAACACCCATTTCGGCTCGGCGTTCACCCCCAACGTGGCCCTCTTCGGCTCGGCGGGAGGGTTCCGTCTGCGTGCCAGCTATGCCGGCGGCTACCGCACCCCCACACTCTCGCAACTCTATGCTACCGACAAGGCGAAGACCACCAGCCGCTACACCCTTCCCAGCACGTCGCTGAAACCCGAGCGCAGCAGCTTCTGGAACGTCAACGCCGAATACAGCAACCAGACGCTTGCCGTCAGCCTCAGCGGGTTCATCAACGGCATCCGCGACATGATCAACTATCGCACCTTGACGGCCGCCGAGATACAGGCCGATGCCAGCCTGCGCCAGCTGGTGGACGACGGATGGACCACCCTTCGCCGGCGCGACAACATCGACCGCGCCAAGCTGCGCGGCATGAGTGCCAACCTGAAGTGGATGCTTCCTGCCGGCATCACGCTGGGCGGAGGCTACACGTTTACCGACTCGAAGGCCGAGACCATCACGCTCGATGCTGCCACGCAAGCCTACGTCACCACCGTCACTCCCGTCGACAAGTCCGTCCGCCACGTAGGTAACGTCATGGCCTCGTGGGACAAGACGTGGGGCGACTATCACCTCTGCGTCAGCCTCGATGGGCATATCCAGGGCCAGCGCTACAGCAGCACCTACGGCTACGCCCCCGCCTATAGCCAATGGGACTTCCACACGCGCCACATCATCACCCTTGCCCATTGTACGCTTGAGCCGGGGCTGGGCGTGGAGAATATCCTGAACAGCCGCGACACCTCCTATTGGAACGCTAATTTCTCAACCATTAACCCCGGCCGCTCCATCTACGCCAGCCTTGCTTTGCGGTATTGATTATAAAATTGGATAAATGAGATAAGGGAATGAAAATCTACGTTGCAGGCATCGGGCCGGGTAGTCCCGAGGACGTTACCCCTGCCGTTCAGCAGGCCGTCAGCGAGAGTGATGTCATAGTCGGCTATCGGCGCTATTTCCCCTATATCACGGGTTGGCTCCGTTCAGATGCCATCTGCGTTGACACAGGCATGAAGCACGAGCGCCAGCGTGCCGAGCAGGCCTTCCGCTATGCTGAGGAAGGGCGGACGGTATGCGTCATCTCCAGCGGCGATGCCGGCATATATGGCATGGCATCGCTCATCTACGAGATGCAGAGCCGGGGACGGGGCGAAGGGGTGGAGATTGTGCCCCTGCCGGGCATCAGCGCCTTCCAGAAGGCCGCATCGCTACTCGGCGCCCCCGTCAGTCACGATTTCTGCGTCCTTTCGATGAGTGACCTGATGACGCCCTGGGCGGTTATTGAGCGGCGCATCCGTGCGGCTGCCGAAGCCGATTTCGTTACCGCCGTCTATAATCCCCGCTCTGGCGAACGCTACTGGCAGCTGCATCGGCTGAAGGAACTCTTTCTCCTATGCCGAAACGCCGAAACGCCCGTAGGCTACGTCCGTCAGGCCGGACGCGAAGGGCAGCATGTCGCCGTCACTACGCTTGGCGACTTCAATCCCGACGAGGTTGACATGTTCACCATCGTCATCATCGGCAACAGCCAGTCCTACACATGGCAAGGGCATATCATCACCCCGAGGGGATACTATAATCAGACAGACGAATCAAGACTGACAGACTTTGAGCTCCGCTCTTCCTCCTCCTCGCAAGGCATAGTGCAAACAAGTTTGCCTCTGCTCTTGCTTCGTTCGTCGGTTCAGACTAACAGACTGACAGACGATAGCCCTCGGGCAGAGCCACCTACAGAACATTCATCTGATAGTCAAAAAAAAGTAGGTCAGGACATCATGATGCAGTCGTTTGCCACCATCCGTCGCGAACTGCGCCATCCCGACATTCCCCTATGGCGGCTGTGGCCCTTGCTCCATGCCATCCACACCACAGCCGACTTTGCCATGGAGCGGATTCTCTGGATGGACGAAGCGGCAACGGAAAAAATTTTCGCCCAAATCAGCAGCGGCAAGCTGCGGACCATTGTCACCGACGTCACAATGGCAGCCAGCGGCATCCGCAAGGGGGCTCTCGAGCGGCTGGGGCTTAGCGTCCTGTGCTACCTCAGCGACCCTCGGGCCGAAGCACTTGCCCGCGAGCAGGGGCTCACCCGTGCCCAGGCCGGCATCCGCATAGCCGTCAGCGAACACCCCGATGCCCTTTTCGCCATTGGTAATGCCCCGACGGCCCTATTGGAGCTTTGCCGCCTTGTCCGGCAGGGGAAGTGCTGTCCGGCTGGTATCATCGGCGCCCCTGTGGGCTTTGTCCACGTGGAGGAGAGTAAGCACGCCGCCAAAACGCTCACGGCCATCCCCAAGCTGCTGATTGAAGGCCGCAAGGGCGGCAGCACCCTCGCCGCAACCCTCGTCAACAGCATCCTCACCTACGACGATGCCGCCACCCTCATGCCCGGAAGAGACGTTTGAAAAATAGAAGAATTAGGAATTAGGAATGAGGAATAAGGAACTATGAACTGTACAATCATCGGAATTAGCGATAGCCCGGCGCCTTGGTTCCCGCCCGAGGTCCAGGCGGTTATAGCCCGTGGACACACGTTCTCGGGGGGGCGACGTCACCACGAGATTATGGCTTCACAGCTGCCTGCGGGTTATGAATGGATAGACATTACGGCCCCCCTTTCTGACGTGTTCCGGCAGTATGACGAAGTCGCGGGCGAGCTCATCATCTTTGCATCGGGCGACCCGCTCTTCTACGGCTTTGCTGCTACGGTACAGCGCGAGCGTCCCGATTGGCCGTTAACCATCTATCCCTCGTTTCACTCGCTTCAGCTCTTGGCCCATCGTCTCTGTCTGCCCTATCAGGACATGCGCGCCGTATCGCTCACCGGCCGTCCGTGGGATGCCCTGGATGAGGCTCTTATCCGTGGCGAGCGTCTGATAGGCTGCCTCACCGACCATCATCACTCACCTCAGGCCATTGCCGGGCGCATGATAGACTATGGCTTCGACCGCTACTATCGTATGGCTGTGGGGGAACGGTTGGGCAATGCCGAATCAGAACGAGCCAGGTGGATAGACATACATCTTCAGCCTTCAGCCCTCAGCCATCAGCCATCAGCCCTCAGCCCTCAGCCTTTCTCCTTCCCCAACTGCGTCATATTGGAGAGGACGGCTGTCCGTCCGCGTCCCTTTGGCATACCCGAAAAGGAGTTCCATTTGCTTGACGGACGTGAGCGGATGATCACCAAGATGCCTGCGCGCCTGTTGGCCCTGTCGTTGCTCGACCTCCGCCATCGACGCACGCTATGGGATGTCGGTTTCTGTACGGGTAGCGTCAGCATCGAAGCCAAGCTCCAGTTTCCCCATCTTTCTGTCGTAGCCTTCGAAGTACGCCCCGAGTGCGAGCGCCTGATGACACTCAACGCTCGTCGTCACGGCACGCCCGGCATCCGCGCCGTGATGGGCGATGTCCTTACGGCCGACCTCGAAGCCCTGCCCCGTCCCGACGCCGTGTTCATCGGCGGACATGGGGGTAAGCTTCGCGACATCATCCTCCGCCTCGCATCCCTCATGCAGCCCGTTGCCACCCTCGTCTTCAACGCCGTAAGCGACGACAGCCGCCGTCTTTTTGCCGATGCCGTCCGTGAAGCCGGCATGACCCTTGTTTCCGAAACGCGCCTCGCCATCGATGACCATAATCCATTGGTCATCATGAAAGCTTTGTAGCACGTTACTAGAAAATATAAGGATTGAAGTATGATACGATTCGAAACCATCAACGAGGCAGGGAGGCGGATTGCCGAGATGCTCGGACGTGAGAATATCCCCTTTGAGGGCGAGGCCATCGTCTTTATTGGGGCGCTGGGCATCTGCGTCAGGCGCATACAGTCGCTCATCCACGACAAGGCTACCGACCCCGCTGTGGTGTGTGTGGATACGACGGGGCGCTACGTCATCCCCGTGCTGAGCGGACATATCGGGGGTGCCAACGAGCTGGCGCGACAGATAGCCCGTGTGACGGGCGGCGAGGCTGTCATCACCACGCAGAGCGACCTGAAGGGCCTCTGGGCTCTTGACACGCTGGGACGCGACTTCGGCTGGGGCGTCATGAGGCTCTCGCGAGCGGAGATGAACCGCGCCATTGCCACGTTTGTCGATGAGCAGCCGACGGCATTGGTCGTGGAATGGGACGACCGGGGCACGCGTCATCTTGCCGAAACATGTCCCCCGCATGTGCGCCTGTTCCGGGACTATGCCGACTATCAGGCTGCTGTGGCAGCAGGTGAATCGTTTGCCTTGCTGCTGATGGTCTCGCCCCATCATTACGATACCCAGGCGGAACAAAAAGTTATTCAATACTATCCCCGCGTGCTGCGGCTGGGTGTGGGGTGCCAGCGGGGCACATCGGCTGAAGCGGCTGAGAAGCTGCTGGACGAGGTTCGCCGTCGGGGCTATGCGCCGGAAGCTATCGGGGCGGTTGCCTCGATAGAGCTGAAGAAGGACGAACCGCTTGTCCGTGAGCTTTGCCAAAAGCTGCCCTGGGCCTCGGCCGCCATTTACACGTCGGAAGAGCTGGCCCGTGTGGCCGTACCTAATCCCAGCGAGCGTGTGCTGGCCGAGGTGGGCTGCGCCAGCGTGGCTGAGGCTGCGGCAGCGGTACACGGGACGTTGGTTGTTGAGAAACAGAAGGGCAGTCTCGACGGATGCCACTATACGTTTGCCGTGGCGACCAAGACAATAGGTCAACCGACGAACGAAGCAAGCGCAGAACCGAACTCGTTCGGGTTATGCCTTGCGAGGAGGAGGAAGGCCAAAGGCCACATAGAGATAGTCGGCGCAGGTCCCGGCGACCCTGAGCTGGTGAGCGTGCGCGGACGGAGGTTTCTGGAACAGGCCGACCTTATCCTCTATGCCGGCAGCCTGGTGCCCCGTGCCCTCACGGACTGTGCCAAACAGGGCGCCACCGTCAGGAGTAGCGCAGGCATGACCCTCGACGAGCAGTTCAGCCTCATGAAAGCCCATTACGACCAAGGCCACCTGGTCGTTCGCCTCCACACGGGCGACCCCTGCATCTACGGAGCTATCGACGAGCAGATGGCCCTCTTCGACCGTCATGGCATGGACTATCACATCACCCCCGGCATCAGCAGCTTCCTGGCTGCTGCCGCCGAGCTGCGCAGCCAGCTGACCCTGCCCGGACGCACACAGACTATCATCCTTACCCGAGGGGAAGGACGCACACCCGTGCCCGAACGCGAACGCCTCAGCGAGCTGGCCCGTCATGGTGCCACGCTCTGCATATTCCTCTCCGCAGGACTGGCCCAGCAGGTACAGGACGAGCTGTTGGCAGGAGGCTACGAGGGCACGACGCCTGTGGCAGCCTGCTACCGCCTGACGTGGCCCGACCAGCGCATCTATCGCGGAGAACTGAAAGACCTGGCACATATCATCAGCGATAACCGCCTGACGCTGACCACCATGATAGTCGTGGGCGAAGCCATCGGCAACCGCGAAGGGCACAGCCTGCTGTATGACCCCCAGTTCTCGCACCTATACCGGCTAAAGAATGAAAATGAAGAGTTTAACGTTTAACGTTTTAACGTTTAACGTTTTAATGTTTAACGTTTTAATGTTTAACGTTTAATGTTTAACGTTTAATGTTTAACGAACACGTCCTCTGAACTATTTTTCTTAACTCTTAATTCTTAACTCTTAACTAAATAAAAATGGTGCTGATATTCGGTGGAACAACGGAGGGCCGTATGGCTGTGGACGTCTGCGAACAGGGGGCGTCAACCTTCTATTACTCCACGAAAGGCGACAGTCAGCAGGTGGTGTTGCATCATGGCGTGAGGATTACCGGGGCCATGCGGGCGGACGACATAAGGCGATTTTGCCACGAGCACGACATCCGCTTGATTGTCGATGCCGCCCACCCGTTTGCCGAAGGCCTCCACCGGGCTGTGGCTGACGCGGGCCTGCCGGTCGTCCGGTTAGAGGTCAGAAACGATCACGTTAACGATAGCAAATTATCAATTGCCAATTATCCATTATCCATTGCGCCGAAGGCACCTAGCCTTATCCTGTGTAGCGATTTTGACGATGCTGTCCGCCGGCTGTGCCACGACCGTCCGAAGCGTCTGCTGGCCTTGACGGGGGTGAACAGCCTCGCGCGTCTGGCCGCGTATTGGCGTGGAGGTGGTGACGTGGTGGCGCGCATCCTTCGTCGGCAGGAGAGCCTGCAGAAGGCCTTGGCCGAAGGGTTTCCCGAGGAGAAACTGGTGTATTATGAGCCGGAGCACACCTTGCCCACCGTCGAGGAAGAACGTGGGCTGATGGAACGGGTGGGGTGTGATGCCATCATCACCAAACAGAGCGGCGATGAGGGTGGCTTTCCGGCCAAGGTGGAGGCGGCACAGGCATTAGGGCTTAGGATCTACGTTGTGCAGCCCCCCTCGCTCCCCACAGAGTGGACATATGTGACGGGGCGTCACACGCTCCGCCGCGCTATAGAGCGGCTTGTGCCTGGCTTCTTCCCTCTTGTCACGGGGCTAACCACGGGCACGTGTGCCACGGCAGCCGTGAAGGCAGCTATGCTTTCGTTATCGGCTGCTACCGATATCACAGCGGTTTCTGTTGAGTTGCCTGACGGAGAGGAGGTGGAGGTTCCTGTAAGCATCCGCGCCCGTGGTGTAGCAGCGGTAATCAAAGACGAAAGCGATGATCCCGATGTCACCCGTGGATGCACCATAGTGGCACAAGTGGCGACACGGGAAACGACGGGAGGAGAGCGGGGCGTCGTCCGCTTTCTGCAAGGTGCAGGAGTAGGTCGTGTGACGCTGCCAGGATTGGGCATCCCCGTCGGTGAGCCTGCCATCAACGCTACGCCACGCCGAATGATAGAGTATGAGGTGAGGGCCATCACAACGGATGATGTCGACATCACCCTAAGTGTGGAAGGAGGCGAGGAATTAGCCCGCCGCACCTTCAATCCGCGTGTGGGAGTGGTGGACGGTATCAGCATCATCGGCACGTCGGGGATTGTCCATCCGCTCAGCCACGAGGCCTTTGTGGAGAGCATCGGACGTGAGTTAGAGGTGGCTGGGGCTATGGGGCAGACGGCGATTGGGCTGGCTACGGGCAAAGCTGGCGAAGATACGCTCTACCGTTACGAGGAAGGGCTGAGGGTGGTGCTCTGCGGAAACCTTATTGGCGAAGCCTTGGCACGTGCCCACGCGCTGGGATTTGGGCGGGTAATACTCGCTATTGGTATCGGTAAGGCCGTGAAACTCGCGGAAGGGCATCTTGACACCCATTCGCATAAGGTTGTCATGAATAAGGAATTTATCAGCCAGGTTGCTCGTGAGACAGCAGGCGATGAGGCTGCCGAGGCTGTGGCACACATCACCTTGGCACGCGAGCTGTGGGACGTGATGCCCGAGGCTTTTTTTGAACGGATACGGCAGCTGTGTCTGGCCCAATGCCGGACGGCGTTCGGGGCAGGAGAACTGGAAATGATTTGGGTGAAATAAGAAAAAATGAAGCATAACAAGCGTATAATAAAACGTGGAGCCATGACGGGACTGGTGATCAGCATTCCGCTGTTGGCGTTGCTGAACTTGACCGTAGGGTCGGTAGCCATACCGCTAAGTGAGGTCCTTCAGATTCTCTTTGGGCATGGCTCGACGTCCGAAGTGTGGCAGAACATCGTGTTGGGCACTCGTCTGCCGCAGACACTTACGGCCATAGCCTGTGGGGCTGGGCTGGCTGTGGCGGGACTGGAAATGCAGACCGTGTTCCACAACCCGCTGGCAGGACCTTCGGTGCTGGGCATCAGTAGCGCAGCCAGTCTGGGTGTCGCCATGGTGGTGCTGTTGAATGGCTGGATAGGCGGCGGGGTGCTGACACGGTTCGGGCTGGTGGGCAACGCGGCGCTGACGGTAGCTGCCATCTGCGGGGCGCTGGCTGTCATGGCGATTATCATGTGGCTGGCAAGACGCGTCGAGGGTGGGGCTACGCTACTCATTGTGGGTGTCCTCATCGGGTATATCGCCACGGCCATCATCGGGGTGATGAAGTATTTCTCCAGCGAGGAGGACATCCGTGCCTACGTCATCTGGGGGCTTGGGTCGTTTGCACGCGTCACAGGCGGACAGGTGGAGGTGTTTACGGGGCTAATGGCTGTGTTGCTGCCGCTGACGATGTTGCTGGCAAAGCCGCTGAACATTCTGCTGCTTGGTGAGCAGTATGCCACCAATCTGGGCCTGGACATCCGCCGTGCAAGAATGCTGATTATCTGTAGTGCTGGCACGCTGACAGCTGTCGTGACGGCTTACTGCGGCCCCATCATGTTCCTCGGGCTGGCTGTCCCGCACATCTGCCGCGGGCTGATGGGCACAGAAGACCATCGGGTGCTGCTTCCTGCCACGCTCTTTGCGGGGGCGTCGCTGGCCTTGCTCTGTAACCTGATCAGCCGTCTGCCAGGCATGGAGGGCGCTCTACCCATCAACTCGGTCACGGCGCTCATCGGTGCTCCTGTGGCGCTATGGGTGTTGTTGAAGAAGAAAAGATGACGAAGTCAAATGAAAAAGCGAATCATATTGGTAACAGGAGGACAGCGCTCGGGAAAGAGCCTGTTTGCAGAACGGATGGCAAAGTCGCTCTCAGCCAGCCCTGTCTATATGGCGACGGCCCATGTGGTGGATGAGGAATTCCGCGAACGGGTGCGCATCCATCAGGAGCGGCGTGGCCCCGAGTGGATAACGATTGAGGAGGAGAAATACCTCAGCCGTCATACGGTGGAGGGGCGTGTGGTGCTGGTGGACTGCTGCACGCTGTGGCTGACGAACTTTTTCGTTAAGCCAAATGAGCAGAGCGATGCTTGCATCAGCTCTGCCATGGCGAGAAAAAGAAGAATGAAATTCAACTTCTTTTCAGAAGCCTCACCTCTATCCCAGATAGAAGCTGAGTTTGACCGTCTGACGGCACAGGATGCCACGTTCATCTTCGTCACCAACGAGATAGGGCTGGGCGGCACGAGTGCCAATGAGGTGCAACGGCGGTTCACCGATTTGCTGGGAGCCTTCAATCAGTATGTGGCAGCACGGGCTGACGAGGCTTACCTGCTCGTCTCGGGCATTTCGATTAAAATCAAAGGATGATAGACGTTTTATGATAGTTCCTACAGATAAACAGATGATTCCTGTCATTCAGGAGAAGATTGACAACCTGAGCAAGCCGAAAGGCTCGCTGGGACGGTTGGAGTCGCTGGCGGTACAGATGGCGTTGATTCAGCAGACGCTCCATCCCCAGCTGATGCATCCCTGCCACATCCTTTTCGGAGGCGACCATGGCATAGAGCGCGAAGGGGTGACCTGTACGCCCCGCGAGGTGACGGCTCAGCAGATGATGAACTATGCCGGGGGAGGAGGTGCCGTCGGGATGTTCTGCCGCCAGCATGGGTTTACCCTGCGGGTGGTGGATGCAGGGGTTGACTATGACTTCGACCTGGAGCGCTATCCCCGCATCATCGACCGTAAGATAGCCCATGGCACACGTGATTTCCTCTACGAACCCGCCATGAGTGCCGATGAGTGGCATCGTGCGCTGGCTGTGGGGGCCGAGCAGGTGGACGTCTGTGCCGACGAAGGGGCAAACGTGGTCTGCCTGGGCGAGATGGGGGCTGGCAACACCTCGCCTTCAAGCATCCTGATGCACTTGCTGCTGGACATCCCTCTGCAGGATTGCGTGGGGGCTGGAAGCGGATTGGATGCCCCTGGCGTCCGTCATAAGCTGGAGGTGCTGACAGCAGCGGTAGAAAGATACAAAAAGTTAGGCGCCTTCGGCGCAATGGATAATTATCAATTGTCAATTATCAATTATCCATTACCAATTGCGCCAAAGGCGCATGAGGTGGCTCGCTACTTTGCCGGCTTTGAGATGGCAGCTGCCGTCGGGGCCATGCTGCGGGCCGCAGAGCGAAGGATGGTGGTGATGGTGGATGGCTTCATCATGACAGCCTGCATGTTAGTAGCCTCGCGTCTGGATAATGCCGTGTTGGACTATGCCGTCTTCGGCCACCAGGGCGACGAGGGAGGCCACCGGCTGATGCTGGACGCCATGGGAGCCCAGCCTTTGCTTCATCTCGGGATGAGGCTGGGCGAGGGGACAGGGGCACTGTGTGCCTATCCCATCGTGGAGAGCGCCGTGAGAATGTTGAACGATATGGACAGCTTCGACCATGCACACATCACCAAGTATTTTTGAGCGCATCCAGGCAGCCCTGACATTCTTCACCCGTCTGCCTCTGGGCAGCCCGAAGGTGAGTGCTGAAGCCTATCGGCATGTCGTCCCTCTCTGGCCGCTGATGGGCTGGCTGACAGGAGGGCTGATGGCAGCCATCTTTGCACTTTCGCGGCTTGCGGGGCTGGATGCCGGAGTAGCCGTCGTGCTGGCTTTGGCGGGTAGGGTGATGCTCACAGGAGCCCTGCACGAGGATGGGCTGGCGGACTTCTGCGATGGCTTTGGAGGACGTGACAGAAGCCGTACGCTGGAGATCATGAAAGACTCGCACATAGGCACCTACGGCGTGTTAGGCTTGGTCATTTACTTCCTGCTCATCAGCCGTCTGCTGACGGCGTTGGTGCAAGGCGGGATGTCACCCCTGATGTTCATCGCGGTTGACGCCGTTTGCAAGTTCCTCAGCTCGACGATCATCTGGTTCTTGCCCTATGTGCGGCGTGAAGAGGAGGCAAAGAACAAGCTGATTTATGCCCATACGACGGTGGGTGAGAAACTGCTCAGCCTCGTCCTCGGCTTCCTTCCCATCGTCCTAATCCTAACCCTTACCCCTAACCCCTCACCCCTAATTTCTAATTCCTCATTCCTAATTCCTAATTCTAACCCCTCACCCCTAATTTCTAATTCCTCATTCCTAATTCCTAATTCTGACCCCTCACCCCTAACCCTATTACTGTCGTTCTGCGCTTCGGCGCTTTGCTGTGCGGGGTTGTTTGCCCTCATGCATCGCCGGTTGGGTGGATATACGGGTGATTGTTGCGGAGCTACCTTCCTTTTGACGGAACTGACGTTTTATTTCATGCTGAGTTGCCTGTTATGAATCCGAGATATGTAATAGCTGCGCCGTCGTCGGGAAGTGGGAAGACCACCTTCACCATGGGACTGCTGCGTGCCCTGACTGACCGTGGTCTGCACGTCCAGCCTTACAAGTGCGGCCCTGACTATATCGACACGCTCTTCCACCAAATGGCATCGGGCAGGGAGAGTGTCAATCTGGATACCTTCATGGCCTCGCCCGAGCATGTGAAGCAGCTGTTCGAGCACTATTCAGCCCAGGCGGATGCCTGTGTGGTGGAAGGGGCTATGGGGCTGTACGACGGATACGACAAAAGCCGTGGAAGCGCAGCTGAGATAGCCCGCCTGCTGGGTCTGCCCATGGTGCTGGTTGTGGATGCAAAGTCGATGGCCTATAGCGTGGCGGCCCTGCTGCATGGCATCAAGACGTTCAAGCCCATAAACCTCGCAGGGGTGGTGTTCAACCGAGTAGGCTCAGAGAGCCACTATCGCCATCTGCTGGCTGCTTGTGAGGATGTTGGGGTGCAGAGCCTTGGCTACCTGCCGAATAATCCCGAGTTACGTATGCCCAGCCGTCATCTTGGACTCACCCTCTCAGGACGGGAAGAAATGGAGCACTTCATTTGCCTCGCCGCGGGGGAGGTCGCAGGCCATGTGGACGTGGAAAGACTTATGGATATGGGGATGACTCAGACACCCGATGAAAGTGTGGACGGTCAGACTGCTAGTCTGACGTCTAAAAGAATTGCTGTTGCTCGGGATGAGGCTTTTAACTTCACCTACCGCGCCAACATCGATTCCCTGCGGACGATGGGGGAAGTGACGTTCTTCTCTCCTTTGCATGACGACACGTTGCCCGCCTGCGACTTGCTCTATCTGCCAGGAGGCTATCCTGAGCTCTATGTCTCGGAATTAGCGGCGAATAGCGGCATGCGCCATAGCATCAAGGCTTATGCCGAGCAGGGAGGAAGGGTGATAGCAGAGTGTGGCGGTTTCATGTACCTTTGTGCAGCCATCGACGGCGTTGAGATGTGCGGCGTTTTCCCCTTCAGGGCTACCATGGAAGGAGCCCGGTTGCATCTGGGCTACAGGCAGATAACGCTGGACGGCATATCCCTCCGCGGGCATGAGTTCCATTATTCGATGGTGAATGAAGGCGTCCTGCCCAACCATGTAAAGGCGATAACAGGCCAATGTTCAGCCTTGGGAAAACCTGTTGATACGCCGATCTACCGCTATAAGAATGTCCTCGCCGGCTATACCCATTGGTATTGGGCAGAGACAGGAATAGAGACATGGCTGAATATGAACTCCAAATCGTAAATCGTCAAATCGTAAAAATCATGTCTTTTCATCCATTGATGCTGGTTGGCACGGGAAGCGACGTGGGCAAGAGTGTGCTCTGTACGGCCCTCTGCCGCATATTCCTGCAGGACGGCTATCACCCAGCCCCCTTCAAGGCACAGAACATGGCGCTCAACTCTTTTGCTACACCCGATGGCAAGGAGATAGGCCGTGCACAGGCGGTGCAGGCTGAGGCATGTGGCCTGCCACCTCACACCGATATGAATCCGCTGTTGCTGAAGCCTAACTCAGAGCATACCACCCAGGTGGTGCTGAACGGGCGTCCCATTGGCAACCGCTCTGCCTATGACTATTTCCGTAAGGAGGGCAGGGGAGAGCTGCGCGAGGCTGTCCATGCAGCGTTTGACCGACTGCAGGCGCTCTACAACCCCATCGTCATGGAGGGGGCAGGGAGCGTGTCGGAACTCAATCTGCGTGACTCTGACCTGGTGAACATGCCCATGGCCCGCTATGCAGATGCCGACGTGGTGCTGGTGGCTGACATCGACCGTGGAGGCGTTTTTGCTTCATGCTACGGCAACGTGATGCTCCAGACGCCTGAGGACAGACGGCGCATCAAGGGCATCATCGTCAATAAGTTCCGCGGTGACCTGCGTCTCTTTGACGAGGGGCGTCGCTTGCTGGAACAGACGTGCGGCGTGCCTGTGCTGGGGGTGGTGCCCATGCTGAGCGACCTTGCCATCGACGAAGAGGACAGCGTCAGCCTGGAACAGAAGCGCCGTTCACTGGCCACAGGCAAAATCAACGTGGCGGTGGTGCTGCTGAGGCATATAAGCAACTTCACCGACTTTGATGTGCTGGAGCGCGACGAACGGGTAAACCTCTTTTATACCACCAGTACCGATGACGTCTGCCAGGCTGATGTCATCATCCTTCCGGGGACGAAGAGCACGCTGGACGACCTCTATCACCTGCGGCGCAGCGGACTGGCAGGGACTATCGTCCAGGCGCATAAGGCAGGGAAAACGGTTGTCGGCATCTGTGGGGGGTTCCAGATGCTGGGGCAGACGGTGGAAGACCCCGAAGGCGTAGAAGGGGAGATACGTTCCTTGCCCGGGCTGGGGCTGCTGGACGTCCACACCACGTTGACGCCCGAGAAAACCACCCGCCAGGTGACGTTTGAGTGGAACGGCACTACCTGCCAGGGCTATGAGATTCATCAGGGTGTGAGCGATGCGGAGGCCATGGTGGTTGAGCAGGAGGGGGTGATGGGCACCTACGTCCACGGCTTTCTTGACAACCGTGCTGTCGTTGACCATCTGCTTCGCAACACCACTCCCACGGCACCCGTCGCCGAGTCATTGGCTGCGTTCAAGGAGCAGCAGTACGACCGGCTGGCCAGTCATGTGAGGCAGTATGTGGATATTCCGAAACTCTATCAGATAATGAGCCATGATTGACGGACACGGTGACGACGGTTTCCGCTATGGGAACATCCGGCTGGACTTCAGCTCGAATGTCTATGCCCAGTTCTCCCATCAGGAGCTGCTGTCGTGGCTGGCAGGGCGGCTTGGCAGCTTCGGCCACTATCCCGAACCAGCTCCCCGCGAACTGGAAGCGGCGTTGGCAGCACAGATGGGGGTTCAGCCTTCCGAGGTGGTGGTCACCAATGGAGCTACGGAGGCCATCTACCTGACGGCACTGGCCATGCGACGGAGCAGGACAGCCATCCTGGTGCCGACCTTTGCTGAATATGCCGATGCCTGCCGGCTGCATGAGCATAGGGTTACGTTTATCCGCAGCTTGGACGACATCCCCGAGGGGACCGACATGGTGTGGATGTGCAATCCGAATAACCCTACGGGTACAGTCCTTCCCCGCGAAAAGCTGCTGGACTGCTTTGCCCGCCACAGCCATATCCTGTTTGTAGTTGATGCCAGCTACGCCCCGTTCACCTTCGAGTCCCTCCCGTCGCCTGCTGAGGCATGCCGGTTGCCCAACGTCGTGATGATTCACTCCATGACGAAGGAGTTTGCCATTCCAGGGCTGCGATTGGGCTATCTGACCGCCTGCCAGAGGCTGACGGAGCTGATAGGACGTGGGCGTATGCCCTGGTCAGTAAACAGCGTGGCACAAGAGGCAGGGCTATGGCTGACGGCTCATCGGGAAAAGTACCTTGTTCCGTTGGACGAACTGATCCATGAGCGCAGACGTGTGGCCCTTGCCCTGGAGGCACTGGGAGTGTGTGATGCCCTGCCGTCAGACACCCACATCCTGCTTTGCCGCCTCCATCAGGGTACAGCCGAAGCTCTGAAGGACCACCTTGCCCGACAGCATGGCATCCTCATTCGCGATGCCTCCAACTTCGAAGGGCTTGACCAGCGTTACTTCCGTATTGCCGTGCAGTCCCAACCAGCAAACGACGAGCTGATAGCCTGCATTCGCGAGTGGCATTTTTAGTTAAGAATTAAGAGTTAAGAGTTAAGAATTAAGAGTTAAGAGTTAAGAAGTAAGAGGTAAGAGGTAAGAAATCAGAGGACGTGTTCGTTAAACATTAAACGTTAAACGTTAAACCAAAAAAGCGTTAAACCAATAAAAATGAACTATGAACTGACCATAGCGTTAGTCATCGGGTGGCTGCTTGATTTCCTGTTTGGTGACCCCGAGCGCTTGCCACATCCTGTTGTGGGCATGGGGCGCTGGATTGGCTTCTGGGAAAAGCGGCTCAACAAAGGCAGCCATCGCAAGGCACGAGGGGCTGTGCTGGTCGTCATCAGCCTGCTGCTTTGCTTCGCCCTCACCTACGCCCTATTGCAGCTTCTTGGCACCTGGAACCTGAAACCTGAAACCTGGAACCTGAACCCTGAAACCTGGAACCTGAAACCCTTATCTCTCCTTCTCTCCACACTGCTCGTGTTCTTCTGCCTTGCCGGGCGAACCTTGAGGCATGAGGTCCGCATGGTGTTCGAAGCCCTTGATGTCAGTCTTGAAGACGGGCGGCGGCAGGTGGCACGCATCGTGGGACGCGACACACAAACCCTCTCAGCCCAGGAGGTGCGTACGGCAGCCTTGGAGACGCTGGCAGAAAACCTCTCCGACGGTGTTGTGGCGCCCCTGTTCTGGCTGTGTCTGCTGGGCGTCCCTGGGATGGTGACCTACAAGCTCGTCAACACCTTCGACTCTATGATTGGCTACCGCAGCCCCCGCTATAAGGACTTCGGTTGTTGGGCGGCTCACATCGACGACATAGCCAATTTCATCCCCGCCCGTGTGACGGCCCTGCTGATGATTCTGGTGGGGCGGATAGGCCAAATAGTCAGTAAGATAAAAAGCCCGCAGGGAAACAATCCAGCCGAACAAACGGTTAACAAACGGACAGGGCTTCTGCGGTTTCTTTTCCACTATGGCCCCCAGCATGCTTCGCCCAACAGTGGCTGGCCTGAGGCGGCATTGGCTGCCTTGCTGGACTGCCGTTTCGGGGGCACACACGCCTACTTCGGCGAAGAGGTCTATAAACCCTATATAGGCACCAATCCTCGTCCGTTATCCACCCGCGACATGCACATCAGCATCCGCCTCTGCCTCACCACCGAGATTGTTGCCGTCTGCCTCGTCGTAACGGCATTATTCCTCCTCCATCTGCCTTTTGTCTAATAATCAACAATATTCCCAATAAACATGGTTTTTGAACTTAACGACCTCACAACGGGCTATGCCGACAAGCATGGCGTGAAAACCATCTCTTCCCACCTGAACGCCCAGCTGCCTCAGGGGAAGCTGACGTGTATGCTGGGACCCAATGGTGCCGGCAAGTCAACCTTGCTGCGCACGATGGCTGCCTTCCAGCCGGCGTTGGAGGGGCAGATCATCATCGACGGCAAGCCCCTTGCCACCTATTCCATGCAGGAGCTGGCGCAAAAGATAAGCATCGTGCTCACCGACAGCCCGAAGAACATGAACATGACCGTCGAGGAGGTGGTATCCCTCGGACGAAGCCCCTACACGGGGTTCTGGGGGAAGATGCACGACGCGGACTGGAAGGCTGTCCATGACAGTCTGGCGCTGATTGGCATCGAGGACTTCAGGCACCGGAGGCTGTCATCGCTCTCCGATGGTGAGCGCCAGAAGGTGATGATTGCCAAGTCGATCACCCAGGAGACGCCCCTCATCTTCCTCGACGAGCCCACAGCCTTCCTCGACTATCCCAGCAAGGTGAGGACCATGCTGCTGCTCCATCGGCTGACGCGTGAGCTGGGCAAGACGGTGTTCCTCTCGACGCACGACATGGAGCATGCCCTGTGGATTGCCGACGAGATATGGCTCCTCGACCGCGAGAGGGGGCTCACGACGGGGACACCTCAGCAGCTAAGCGAGTCGGGGCAGATTGGGGACTACTTCGACTGCAAGGACATGACCTATCTGCCCTCTGAGCGGCGCTTTGCCGTCACTTTGCCTGAGTAGCTGCCGCTGCTGCCTCCTGCTGGAAGAAGCTGACCATCCGCTTGAAGGTCTCCTCGTTGAAGGTCACAGGTCCATGCTGACCGTCGGGCACGGTGATGAACTCCTCCAGCCGTCCGGCCTTCTTCAGCTCTTCGGCGAAGAACACGCTCTGGCAGTGGGGCACGACGTTGTCGGCATCACCGTGGAACACCAGGAAGCGGGGCATCTGGGCGGCGTTGAGGGCCACATAGGTGATGGGGCTGATGAGGCTGACAAGGTCTGGACGGTCGGCGGGAGCTGCTCCCATGAGGGCTGCCTCGGGTGACTTGTCATCCTTCACCGTCTCGCAGTTTTCCATGCGGGCCATGTCCACAGGACCAAACCAATCGACCACAGCATCCACACGGCTCGTGCAGTTGGTGTTGCCTCCGACGGAGCCCTCCAGGTCAAGCGTCGTGTCACCCTCTGTGCGTGTGGTCATGCCATTGGTGACGCCTGCCAGGGCTGACAGATGGCCTCCTGATGAGAATCCTGTGATGCCCACAAACGACGTGTCGAGCTTATACTCAGCGGCATGGGCGCGGATGAAGCGCAGGGCAGCTTTCACGTCCTGAATCTGGGCGGGAAACTTGGCATCGCCACTTGAGCGGTGGTTGATGCACACCACGGCAAAGCCTGCGTCAATCAGGGGCTGGCCCAGCGACATGAAGGCAAAGGGCTTGGCATCGTTGGAAAACCAGGCGCTACCATAGATGGCGACGATGACCTTGTACGCCTTCTGCTGGGTCTTCGGCAGGTAGATGTCGAGGTTATGGGCTTTCAGGTCATCGCCTGCATAGTTGACGTCCTTCCAATCGGGCTCGACAGGCGTGGGGAACTGTGCTGATGCCACCACCGGCACCATCACCAACAAGGCTAAAAGGGACTTAATTCCGTTTTTCATCTTATACATATTTTTTATATATTAACGATATGCTCTTTTTCACTACGAATTACACGAATTACACGAATTTTACGAATTATTACCGCTTCGCGGTTAGGGGAGTGCCTCTTCGAGGCAGAAATTTTTCAAAAATTAAATTCAAAATTTTTCAAAATCAAGCACCTGACATTCGGCGTGCGAAGCCATCGCCGCAATAAATTCGTATAATTCGTAAAATTCGTAGTGAAAAACAATCCGCGTGCAGAACTATTTTTCTTAACTCTTAATTCTTAATTCTTAACTAGTTAATAATTCGTATAATTCGTAGTGAAAAAAATGTATTCCGTATGCAAAGCTATTTTTCTTAATTCTTAATTCTTAACTAGTAAAAGCTCTTAATTCTTAACTAGTTAAACTTCCACCAGTCGAGGTGTGTGTCGCCGGTGGGGGCGCTGAAGCAGAGGTAGAGGTCGTGGACGCCTGCAGCATCCTTGACCTTGGTGCTGAAGGTGCGGTACTTGTCTACTGAGCCTGTGCGTGAGAGGGTCAGGGTGCCGATGACTGGGCCGTCGGTGCTGTCGAGATGCAGGGTGACGGTGAGGCTGCCTGTGGAGGATGCTGTGAGGCGGAACTGCTTGGCGCCGGCTCCGAAGTCCACACCACGCAGACGGATGTACTCACCCTCGTCGATGTCCATGACATACATGTTGCGGCGGCCTGTGGAGGTTGGCATGTCGGCCACGACACCTGTGTTGGGGATGCCCATCTTGGCTGTCTTCAGTCCGTAGCCCCATGCCATCGTCTCTGCCTCCACACGCTGGTAGGGATTGAGCCAGCGTAGCTGACGGACAGGCTGTTGGTCAAGCCAGTAGGGCTCTTCGTTGATGGTGCCGTCGGGGTTGTAGGTGATTTCTGTCACGGCGACGCTGCGGCGCTCGTGGTGGACAAAGGTCTCCAGGTGCATCAGGTCGTAGCTCTGTCCGAAGATGTATGACCGTCCGCCGAAGTCACAGATGCCCGGGTGGTTGCCACGGTCGCGCTGGGTGGGGCGCATGATGTATCCCTTTGCCTCCCAAGGGCCTGTGGGGCTGTCGCTCATGGCATAGCCCAGTGCCTCGGGGCAACAGGTGGTGGCATAGCCCAGGTAGTAGTGTCCACCCCGTTTGTAGAACCAGGGGCCTTCTTGGTAGTGGTCGATGTGATAGTCGAGCTTGGTGATGCCGCTCTTCAGCGAAATCATGTCGTCGTTCAACAGGGCGTAGTAGGTGTTGGGATTGCCCCAGTACATGTAGGCCTGTCCGTCGTCGTCGGTGAAGACAGTGGGGTCGATGTCGTCCCAGTGTTCACGCTGCCACACCAGGGGCTTGCCGAGGGGGTCGTGGAAGGGACCATAGGGGCTGTCGCTGACCAGCACACCGATGCCATGCCCATGCAGGGGGGCATAGAGGTAGTACTTGCCATTGCGCTCGACGGTCTGGATGGCCCAACCTCCATTCTCACGGCTGCGCCACGTGAAGTCCTTCAGCGAGGCCACGGCCCCATGCTCCGTCCAGTTGACCATGTCGGTGGTGGTCCAGAGCAGCCAGTCGTACATGAAGAATCCGGCTGAGTGGCGTTCGTTCTCATCAGGGATGTCCTCGGGCGAGGCGTCGTGTGAGGTGTAGAGGAACAGCGTGTCGCCGATGACCAGGGGTGAGGGGTCGGCGGTGTACTTGGTCTGGAAGAGCGGCATGTTCACCTGTTCCAGTCCGCGCATCTCCCACCAGTCGAAGTTCATCAGCTTGGGTCCCTTGCGTCCGGTGAAGACCAGGTAGAGGTCGTGGGTGCCTGTGACGTACGAGGTGAGGTCGGCGGTGAGGGTCTGCCACTGCTCCCAGCCACCGGTGCCGGGGACAGGAAGGCGCACCAGCATCTCTCCCTTCAGGCTGTCAGCGCGCACCTCGATGGCTCCACCCCTCAGACCACTGGCCACACGGGCTGTGAACGTGCGGGGGATGCCCTGACCGAAGCCCACGGACTGCAGCTTGATGTAGTCGCCGTTGTGGATGTCGGTGACATAGACGCCCACGCTGTTGTTCTGCTCGGTCTTCAGACCCTTGGAGAAAGCCATCGTCTCAGCCTCCACGCGGCGGTAGGGGCAGAAGGTGCCGACGGGCTTCACACCCTCGTCCGTAGGCATGATGGTGGGGAACGAGCCATCGGCATTGTAGGTGAACTCCTCCACGGCTACACTACGTCCGAAGCCTCCTCCGCGGGGCAGCTTGCCCGTGTGGTAGAAGAAGTAGCTGTGGCCCTTGAAGTCAGCCACGCCGCAGTGGTTGGTGAACGACTTGGTGTCGCAGAGCGGCATGATCTCTCCGGCGTAGGTCCAGGGACCTGTGGGGGCAGGGGCTGTGCTGTAGCTGATGTGCTCGGGCACGCCGCCGGCAGCATAGAGCAGCTGGTACTGCTTGTCAGCCGTGACGCGGTACTTCGTGCTGTCCACTTTCCGCAGCCAGGGACCCTCCACGTAGCTGTCCTTGTACGTCTTGTCCTTGTCGCGCTGGTCCATCAGGGGGGCTCCGAAGGCCTCCTCCGTCATGTCCAGTCTGCCCAGCTCACCCTCGTACGACACCATGTCGCGGTTCAGCTTCAGGTAGTAGCACTGGGGGTTGCCCCACATCAGCCAAGCCTGACCGTCATCGTCGATGAGCACCGTAGGGTCTATGTGGTCCCACGAGCCATTCTCGAACAGCGGTTTGCCCAGGGCATCGCGGAAGGGACCAGTGGGACTGTTGCTGACAGCCACGCCGATGGCCATGCCCCGCGACAGACGCGAGTGGGCACAGATGTACCAGAAGTACTTGCCGTCACGTTCGATGCACTGGCTGGCCCAGGCACGGTCGTCAGCCCACGAGAAGCTCTCCAGCGCCAGTGGTGACCCATGGTCGCGCCAGTTCACCATGTCCGTCGTTGAGTAGATGCGCCACTCCTGCATCCAGAAGAAGTCGGCACCGTCCTCATCATGACCGGTATAGACATAGAGTGTGTCGCCGACCACCAGTGGAGCAGGGTCGCTGGTGAACCACGTCTGCACAAAGGGGTTCTGTGCCTCGGCAGGCACCACGATGCCCACCAGAAGGGCAACAAGGGGGAGAAGCAGGGTTTTTTTCATAGCCAAAAGGAATTTAATGCGACGGCAAAGGTACGAGTAAGCGAGCGGAAATGCAAATTTATTTGCAATTTCCCGAGCGTGAGTACCTAAAACCACATTACATTCCACACCTTTGCGTCAAATAATTATTTCCCGGCCATGATGTTTCCCCCTCAGAGTCCCATCCACAAACCCCCAGCGCAGGGCAACAAACTGTTTCCCCCTGTTTTTTCTTCTTTCCGCTGAAAAAAACCGCCTATTCGTTTGCAATCTGCAAAATAACCCCTACATTTGCACCGTGTTCCCCGGAACACAAACATTTTAGTTGCTCAATTATCCAGTCGAACTGCTACCTCGAAAGGGATTTCACGAGCAAACCTAATTCACGTTGAAGTGTGCGCTTTTGGCGCAGGCTTCTCCATAGTGAATTAGAGGTTGTAGCAGACCTGACTGGATATATGGTAGGTCTGCGCTTTTTCTTTGTGATAGTACAGATAAAGGAAAATGAATTTGAAAAAGAGATAAAATGAAGAGAACACATGTTTTTCTGTTGAGTGCAATTCTATTGTTAGGATCATGCAGTAAGAATTACACTTATGTCGAAGAAGTTAAGGAAATAAGTATCCTCGGCAGGTCATCCACTCAAACGAAAGAGGAAACCTTTACGGCAAAGACAGATTCAGCTGCTTATATGGTGGCTTTCAGAAAGTTTGCTGTCTCGATGAAGGTGTATAACGATTTGCGTAAACAAGGAATAGGTGAATATCTAAGCGTCCCACTACGGTTTATCCTGCTTAATAATAAGGGAGAGGATTTAACAGATGTCTATTTTGCGACAAGAGCCCAATATGAAGAAGAGACTGTTTCTAGGTTTCAGCTCCTTGATGTGTATGATAATACCGCCAAAGAAGAACCGGCTGAGATTAAGATTGACTCCGCAAAAATCAAAGAACTTATTCCATTCTTCAGAATAAAAAAGGATGAATTCGATCCTCGAGGAAAAACATGGTACGTACCGAAAGGAGCGCCCCAATATACAAACAGGAATGGCATATATTTGTATTTTGGCGTTCAAGAGGAAAAGCCCCTTTCTCTTCGATTCAGAATCCAATACTATGCAGAAGACTGGCTCTTCTTTAAAAAGGTACAGTTCTCCATTGACGACAACGCCTACGAATACATACCCTCTGATACCGAAACTGACAGCGGATATGGAGGGAAAATATGGGAATGGTTTGACGAACCTTTGAATATGAATGACAAAGAACTCATATATGCTCTTGTAAACGCTAATTCGGCTAAAATGAAATTCATTGGAAGACAGTATTTTGACATTAAGACAATAACGAAGGAGCAGATGAATGACATTAAAAGAGCATTGGAGCTATATCATGCTATGGGTGGAGAATTCTAAAATGATGCCTTTAAATCTATTTCTGAGTGTGGTTTTTCCATTCAGGTAGATTTTGCAATCCGGCTGTGATGAGAAGGGGACTTGCAATCCCCAACTAAAGACAAAGTTAATGGTGAGGGATTCTAATTCGTTCAGGTTGGAATTGTAATCCACATGCAGGGGTGGAAACGAGAAGAGGGGGGCGCGTGCCCCCTTCTCTTTAATGTGGTTCAGCTTCTTAAAACCGTTTGCAATTGCACCTTTGCACCTTTTGGAAAGCGTTTTCGGCTTGTGTCCCCCCCCCAAAAAAAAGGGTGGGGGTTGCCCGGTTGTGTTTTCGGCTGAAGCGTTTTCTTGTTGTACCTGCTTGGGCTATCTTGCGATACTTCCCCTTGTTTTCTCCAGCTCGGATGCGCTGGGCTTTGCCATTGTTGATAGATGGATCTCGTTTGAAATTGAAAGCACTTGTTCGTAAGACGACGAAGTCTGGCTGACAGGGGGAGGATTGTTGTTTGTTGTGACGGGTTGCGAGGTGGACTTTCCTATAACAAAGTGGCTTCTGCTGCGCAGTTTCCTTTTTAACCCGTCACTAAAATTTGAGGATAGAAAAATGGCAATTGAAAATTGAAAGGAGTTGGGAGGAGGCTTTGCTTTTTCTTTCGTTTTGCTTCGGGTGGATAAATGTTTTTGCTCTTCGCGTAGAGCGTTTGATTCTGCGGGCGTAGCGTTTGATTCTATTTCGCCAGCGTTTGATTCTGTGGGCGTAGCGTTTGATTTTATTTTGCCAGACCAAGGGGAAACGGGAGTGGCGCACCACGAGAAAAAAACTGTAAGCGATGGGATGAAAACGGCAAAAAGTAGTGACGGGTTAAAAAAGGAAACTGCGCAGCAGAAGCCACTTTGTTATAGGAAAGTCCACCTCGCAACCCGTCACTCCGGTCAGGGAATGGCGTCGGGGAGCGTCTTGCTTACAGTTTTTCGGGGGGGGCTATAGCTTCCTATAGTTTCCTATTACTCCCATCCCCGCTTGTGCTTGGCCTTGCGGGTATAGAGCTTCTTGGAGCGGTGGATGCGCGTGGTGGCATGGAACCCCGGGCCCAGCAGCTCCTGCTCTGCCTCGCGGCTGCCCTTGCGTGCCGCTGACAGGTAGTCTGATAGGGTCGTGCGCTTCTTCATGGTATTACTCAAAAAACGGGTCCTGGTGGCCGGGGCTCACTCACTCCAGCGCCTGCTCGATGTCGGCAATGATGTCGCGGACATCCTCTATGCCCACCGAGAGACGGATGAGGTCTGGGGCTATGCCTGCCTGGCGCAGCTGCTCGTCGGTGAGCTGGCGGTGGGTATGGCTGGCGGGGTGGAGCACACAGCTGCGCGCATCGGCTACATGGGTGACAATGCAGATGAGCTTCAGACGGTCCATGAAACGGATGGCATCCTCGCGCGTACCCTTCAGCCCAAAGGCAATCACTCCACACGAACCGTTCGGCAGGTACTTCTGGCTGAGGGCATAGTAGGGACTGTCGGGCAGACCGCTGTAGTTGACCCATGCCACCTTCGCGTTTCCCTGCAACCATTCGGCCACAGCCTGGGCGTTCTCACAGTGGCGGCGCATACGCAGATGGAGGCTCTCAAGGCCGAGGTTCAGGTAGTAGGCATGCTGCGGGGACTGTATGCTGCCCAGGTCGCGCATCAGGTGGGTTGTGGCCTTGGTGATGTAGGCTGCTCGGCCGAAACGCTGGGTGTAGATGAGCCCGTGGTAGGACTCGTCGGGGGTGGTCAGCCCGGGGAACAGCTCGGCATGGGCTTCCCAGTCGAAGTTGCCGCTGTCGACGATGGCTCCTCCCACCGTGCCTGCATGGCCGTCCATGTACTTGGTGGTGGAGTGGGTGACAATGTCGGCTCCCCATTCGATGGGACGGCAGTTGACGGGGGTAGCAAAGGTGTTGTCGATGATGAGGGGCACCCCATGACGGTGGGCCAGACGGGCAAAGCGCTCAATGTCGAGCACCTCACAGCCGGGGTTGCTGATGGTCTCGCCGAACACACAGCGCGTGGTGGGACGGAAGGCACGCTCCAGCTCCTCGTCCGAGGCATTCTGGTTGACAAAGGTGACGTCGATGCCCATCTTCTTCATGGTGACGGCAAAGAGGTTGAACGTCCCTCCGTAGATGGCACTGGTGCTGACGATATGGCTGCCACACTCGCAGATGTTGAACGTGGCAAAGAAGTTCGCCGCCTGGCCGCTGGAGGTCAGCATCGCCCCCACACCCCCTTCGAGGGCTGCAATCTTCGAGGCTACCACGTCGTTCGTGGGGTTCTGCAGACGGGTGTAGAAGTAGCCCGCCTTCTCCAGGTCGAACAGCTTGGCCATCTCGTCGCTGTCGTCATACTTGAAGGTCGTGCTCTGGTAGATGGGCAGCACGCGGGGCTCGCCGTTCTTGGGCTGCCAGCCGGCCTGCACGCAAAGGGTGTCGGGGTTGTACGGTTTTTTCATCTTATTTCGGATTTTGCCTGCAAAAGTAATAATAATCTTCATCAGAAACGAAAATCTTCACAGAAAAGCATTACTTTTGCGCGTTTTTTCAACAAACGTCTGATGGCAGGGAACAACGCAACCGGTAAGCCGCACTGGGGCTGGCACGTGCTGGCACTGGCCACCATCGTGGTCTGGGGCACGACGTTTGCCTCGACCAAGGTGCTGCTCTCGCACGGCCTCACCCCGCCCGAGATCATGATGGAGCGCTTCATCATCGCCTACCTCTGCATCCTGCCCTTCTGCCACCGCAAGTGGCTGGCCGACTCCCTGGGCGACGAACTGAGGATGGTGCTGCTCGGCATCACCGGAGGCTCGCTCTACTTCTGGACCGAGAACACCGCGCTGGCCTACACCACGTCGTCCAACGTCGCACTCCTGCTCTGCATCACCCCCCTGCTGACCTCGCTCCTTACCATTATTATATTTAAAGAGGTAAAACTGACCCGCCGTCTGGCCATCGGCTCGCTGGTGGCACTGCTGGGCGAGGTGTTCGTGGTGCTCAACGGCAACTTCCTCGTCGAGGTCAACCCCCTTGGCGATGCTCTGGCCTTCAGCGCATCCCTCTGCTGGGCCGTCTATAGTGTGCTGCTCCGGCCCCTCAATGCCCGCTACGACACCCTCTTCCTCACCCGCAAGGTCTTCTTCTATGGCCTGCTGACGATGCTGCCCGTGGTCCTTGTCCGCGGTGCCGATGCCCTCCATCCCTCAGCCCTTGCCCAGCCCGTCGTGTGGGGCAACCTGCTCTTCCTCGGACTCGTGGCCAGCTTCGGCTGCTTCTTCTCGTGGAACATGGCCCTCCGCAAGCTCGACCTCGTCGTCGCCAGCAACTACATGTACTGCCAGCCCATCGTCTCCCTCACCTGCTCCGTCATCATCCTCCACGAGCCCCTCACCCCCATCGCTCTCGTGGGCACCGCATTTGTGCTGTTTGGCGTCTGGTTTGCCGAAAATGGGCCCTCCCTGCGCTTTTCGTCCAAAAAGCCAAAAAATTGATATTGGTGAAAATCAGCGCTTTCTGATTTTTGGCAAAAATTTTTTGAAAAAAACTTGCTAAAATATTTGGTGGTATGAAAAAGTCGGTGTACCTTTGCACCCGCTTTTCGAAAGGGACACCACAAGAACCCCTTGAGAGAGGCACCAGAGCGATCTTTGAAAGCATTTCCATACAGACGAAGTAGTACAAGAGCAGCCGTTCCTTGTCGCCCCGTAACCGGATTTCCGGTGAGTCAGGGAAGGCGGGCACGGCGTTGAAG
>Ga0129306_1001399_pt1 | contig 27332 bp, 25 predicted proteins | sample P827metagenome_FD_94438 | JGI IMG/M metagenome (GOLD analysis project Ga0129306, IMG submission 94438) | Capybara group fecal microbial communities from Wisconsin, USA - P827 metagenome | ecosystem: Host-associated > Mammals > Digestive system > Large intestine > Fecal | place: USA: Wisconsin...
TAATAGTAGATAAACATATGAAAACTAATGTAGAAGGCATATATGCCGTAGGAGATGCTATAGAAGTAATAGACTATATAAATGAAAATAAAACAGCCATACCATTAGCAGGACCAGCAAATAAACAAGGTAGAATAGCTGCAGATAATCTATGTGGATTAAATTCTTCTTATAAAGGTACTCAAGGAACTGCTATAATTAAAGTTTTTGGATTAACAGGCGGTAGTACAGGTAATAATGAAAGAATTTTATCTAAATTTAATATACCATATAAAGTAGTTTATACACATTCCCAATCTCATGCAAGTTACTATCCAGGGGGTACACCAATAAGCTTAAAATTAATATTTGATGATAAAGGTAAGATTTTAGGTGCTCAAGCTTTTGGTTATGATGGGGTAGATAAAAGAATAGATGATATTGCTACAGTAATAAGATTTGGTGGAACTATATATGATTTAGAAGAGTTAGAATTAGCTTACGCCCCTCCATATTCTTCAGCTAAGGATCCTGTTAATATGGTAGGTTTTGTGGCAGAGAATTTATTAACAGGAAAAGTAGAAAATATATCACCAAATAATATAGATGATAGGAATAAAGAAGAGATTGTATTATTGGATGTAAGAGATGATATAGAAATTGAAAATGGGAAAATAGAGGGAGCAATAGAGATACCAATAAATCAATTAAGAGATAGACTAAGTGAAATTCCAAGGGATAAAGAAGTATGGATATATTGCCAAATAGGGTTACGCGGGTATATTGGTGCTAGAATATTAATGGCCAATGGGTACAAGGTTAAAAATCTTAATGGTGGATATAAAACTTATATTATGAATAAGTTTATACCTGAAAAAATAGATAAGATGCCAGAAGATAAAATGAAGGGAAATAATGAAACTAAGGAAGAGGTAGCAGAAATTTTAGAACTGGATGCTTGTGGTTTAAGTTGTCCAGGGCCACTAATGAAAGTAAACAACACTGTAAATGAAATGAGTGAAGGAGAAACTTTAAAAGTAAAAGCTTCAGATCCAGGATTTTATGTAGATATACAATCCTGGTGTGAAAGAACAAATAATGAACTATTAAATGTATCAAAGGATAAAGGAATAGTCACAGCTATTATTAAGAAAGGTAAAAAAAAATTACAAGTAGATGAAAAAAAGAGTGAAGTACAAACTAAGCAAAATGATAATAAAACATTAGTTGTATTTAGTGGAGATTTAGATAAAGCAATAGCATCTTTTGTTATAGCAAATGGTGCTGTAGCTATGGGGAAAAAGGTAACTATGTTCTTTACATTTTGGGGATTAAATATATTAAGAAAATCAGAGAAAGCAAGTGTACAAAAGGGATTTATGGATAAAATGTTTGGAACAATGATGCCAAGGGGAAGTAAAAAGTTAAAACTTTCTAAGATGAACATGTTGGGCATGGGATCCAAAATGATTAGAAAGGTAATGAAGGATAAAAATATATCTTCTCTTGAAGAGTTAATAGAATCAGCTATAGCTTCAGGTATAAATATAGTGGCATGCCAAATGTCTATGGATGTTATGGGAATAAAAGAAGAGGAATTAATAGATGGAGTGAAAATAGGCGGAGTAGGATATTATTTAGGAGAAGCTGAGGATTCTAATGTAAATCTATTTATATAAATAAAGTAAAACTCCTATAAAATATGTTTATAGGAGTTTTACTTTATTTTACTTAGAAGTCTAGCTAAGATTCCCTTTTTGGGTTTAGTATTATCTATTTTATCAATCTCGTTAGGTATAGTAGTAAAATCAATTTTATTCATTTCTTCTTTTATAAAATCATTTTGATCTCTAGCTAAATTTTTTAATCTACTAGAAATACCAGGACAGGTTATAACATTACTAAACCAACGCAAAGCTTCTTCAGAATTTCCAGTTCTCCGCAGTAATTCACCTATTAAATACATGGTAGTGTATCTATCCATCCCATATATAGGAAAATCCTCTGAAAAATAAGCTTCTTTAAGAGATTCTAGGGCTTCACTTAAAAATAATTTTTCTTTATCATAATCATCCTTTAGTCTATACATCCAAGCCAACTTTAAACAATTAAAGCCTTTTTTACTATAAGCAGATTCTATAACCACATAATTTAATAAAGATAATTTAAATCTTTCAATAGCTATATCTATATTATATACTTCAGGATATTCCCTAGGAATCCAAGTTGAAGTTATTTGTTCTTTTACAGAATTTATTTGAAAAGATCTTATTTTGTTAAAATCTTTTTTCATAGCAGCATAACCACATTCATTACAAACCCAAACATCATAAAAATAAGGATTTATAATAGAATATCGTATAAAAAGATCAGAATCTTTTTTTAGAATTCTGTAAGAAGAAGTTTTTATAGATTTTGCTTTAAAGGTATTACCACACACAGGGCAGGTGACTTCTTTATCATATAAAAGAGATTTTTCTTTTAACCATTCAGCGCTATTTTTTTTATATATTGGCCAATCTTTACTATTATTTTTATGTGATTCATTGTAATTCAAAATTATCACCTTCATTTTCGCATTCATATCTGATATTATAATTATATCAAATATACAATTATAATTATATTATAATATCAAAACAATATATAATGATAATAGGTAATATAGGATAAATTACAAAATTCAAAGCATATATTGAAAAGGGTGAAGGGTATGGCACTAGGTGAATGGAAAACTTTTTTAATACCATATAAGCAAGCAGTAGAGGAACTTAAAGTTAAATTTAGAAGTATAAGAAAAGAATATAGAGAAAAAAATGAATACTCTCCTATAGAATTTGTTACAGGAAGAGTAAAAGAAATTTCTAGTATCCTAGAAAAAGCAAATAAATTCAATATACCATTAGATAGAATTTGCTATGAAATGGAAGATATAGCAGGAATAAGAATAATGTGTCAATTTACTAGTGATATAGAGAAGGTAGTGGAGCTAGTAAGACAGAGAAAAGATATGCAAATAATATATGAAAAAGATTATATAACTAATGTTAAAAATAGTGGATATAGAAGTTATCATATGATTATAAAATATCCTGTTAGTATGGCAGAAGGTCAAAAGGAGATTTTAGCAGAACTTCAAATAAGAACATTAGCTATGAATTTTTGGGCTACTATAGAACATTCATTAAATTATAAATATAAACATCAAATACCTAAGGATATAAAGTTGAAGCTTAAATCAGCTGCAGATGCAGCGTCTAACTTAGACAAATTAATGATGGAAATAAAGGATGAAATAAAGGATGCACAGAAACTTTTTGAAGTAAAATCAAGTTTAGTATCTTACATAATGGATAATATTTTAACGTTGCAATCTATGGGAAAAATTATAGATTCTAATAGATATCAAGAGCAATTGAACAAACTTATAGAAGAAGGGGAAGTATTTGAATTAAATAGTCTTCTAAAATCTACGGAAAAAACTATAGAAATGTATAAATAAGAGTTAAATATGGCTTATTAAAATAGATTTAATTTTAATCTGTAAATATAGAAAATACATTCATAAGGCACTTCATTTTGCTAAGAAGTTCTAAATTTGACTCCATTAAAAATTTTCTGCCCAGTAGAGGCGCCATCCTTGGCTTCACTACTGGCTCCTCACGTCCTGTGAGGAATTACGAAAATTTTTAATTCTGTCAAATTAAGAACTTCTAAAGCTTATTCATATGCTTATTACATGTATTTTCCATATTTACTATATTAAAATTAAATCTATTTTTATCTTGAGACAGCCTTTTTAATTTTATTTAGCAACTATATTAACTAATCTATTTTTTATTACTATAACTTTTTTAATTTCTTTATCACCTATAGAATTTTTAATATCCTCATTATTTAATGCTGATTCTTTTATTTCCTCTTCAGATGAACTAGTAGATATATTTATTTTAGCTCTTATTTTGCCATTTACTTGTACGGCTATTTCAACTTCATCTTTTATTAAGGCTTTAGGATCAAATTTAGGCCATTTTTCATTGAAAACAGAAGAATTAATGCCTATAAGTTCCCATTGTTCTTCAGCAAAATGAGGAGCAAAAGGTGCTAATAATCTTATAAAGTCAATTATACTTTCTTTTAAGAATGAAGCATTTTTAAAAGTATCATCACCAAGATATTTAGATAGAGCATTTGTAAATTCCATCAATCTTGCTATAGAAGTATTAAATTGCATTTTATCTATATCTTCAGTTATAGATTTAATGCTATGATGTCTTACATAATTCAATTCTTTCTCATCTTTATCCATGATAGATTTATTATTTTTAGAATTTTTTATTTCTTCTCTAGCATTTTCTAGTATTCTCTCCACTCTGTCTATGAATCTGCCTATGGATTTTATACCATCGTCACTCCAAGCCCCACCTTCTGTATAATCAAATCCAAACATTAGATACATTCTGAATACATCTGCACCAAATTCCTTTATATAATCGTCAGGAGAGATGGTATTCCCTTTTGATTTACTCATTTTTAAACCATCAGGGCCTAATATTAGTCCTTGATGAGTAAGAGATAAAAATGGTTCATCAAAGTTTAGATAGCCCATATCCCTTAAAGCCTTAGTTATAAATCTAGCATATAAAAGATGCATACAAGCATGTTCAGGACCTCCAACATATTTATCAACTGGAAGCATTTTATTTATTAATTCAGGATCAAAAGCTTCTTTTTCGTTATTATTATCTGGATATCTTAAATAATACCAAGAAGAACATACAAAAGTATCTAATGTGTCTGCTTCTCTTCTAGCTGGACCGCCACATTTTGGGCAAGTTGTATTTATAAAGTCATCACATTTACCTAAAGGTGATTTCCCATCTGGAGAGAACTCTACATTATATGGTAATTCTACAGGAAGCTCAGCCATAGGAACTTCTACTGTACCACACTTTTCACAATAAATTATAGGAATAGGGGCACCCCAATATCGTTGTCTTGATATAAGCCAATCCCTTAATCTATAGTTTACTTTTTTTCTACCAAGATCCATAGATTCTAGCTTGGAAATTACAGCTTCTTTAGCTTTATCTCCAGATAAGCCATCGAATTCTTCACTATTGATCATTCTACCATATTCTGTATAAGGAAGAGAGTCACCACCTTCTATAACTCTTTCTATAGGAAGACTATATTTAGTAGCAAAAGCAAAATCTCTTTCATCATGAGCAGGAACTGCCATTACACAACCTGTTCCATAGGTATTTAATACATAATCTCCTATCCATATAGGTACTTTTTTACCGTTTATAGGATTTATAGCATAGGAACCTGAGAATACACCAGTTTTTTCCCGAGTTATAGATTGTCTTTCTATATCAGATTGGTTTTTAGCTTGATCTTTGTATGCTTCAACTGCAGTTTTATTTTCTGCTGTAGTTAGTTTATCTACTAAATCATTTTCTGGAGCTAAAACTACATAAGTAACTCCAAATAAAGTATCTACTCTTGTAGTAAATACATTAAAGCTTAAATCTGAATCTGCTACGTTAAATGTAACTTCAGCACCTACAGATTTTCCAATCCAGTGTTTTTGCATAGCTTTAGTTTTTTCAGGCCAATCTAATTCATCAAGTTTTTCTAATAATTCATCAGCATAGTCGGTTATTTTTAAGAACCATTGTTCCAGATTTTTTTTATCAACATTGCTATCACATCTTTCGCATTTTCCATCTAAAACCTGTTCGTTAGCAAGAACAGTATTACAACTTGGGCACCAATTAACAGGTGCTTTCTTTTTATAAGCTAAACCTTTTTCATAAAGCTTTAAAAATACCCATTGAGTCCATTTATAATAGTCTGGTGAACAAGTTATAACTTCGTTTTCCCAGTTGAACATAGCACCCATAGCTCTTAATTGAGATTCCATGGTTTCAATATTTTTGAAGGTGGAGTCTTTTGGATGTATACCTGTTTTTATTGCATAGTTTTCAGCTGGAAGACCAAAAGCATCAAAGCCCATAGGTTGAAAAACATTATATCCTTGCATTCTTTTAAATCTTGCCCAAGAGTCCACAGGACCATAGTTAAACCAGTGACCAGCGTGTAATTTACTTCCTGATGGATAAGAAAACATTTCAAGAACATATAATTTTTTATCTAAATTTTTATTATTAAACTTGTATAGAGAGTTTTCTTCCCATTTCTCTTGCCATTTCTTATCGATTTTAGTACTATAGTTTCCCATAATAATCCTCCTATCTATTTTATAAATTATTATTTACAAATAAATATTAAAAATAGTTAAATATTTATATAATAAAATTTATTTAATTATATAAAAATAAGTTTAGAATATTTTTATATAAAATAAAAAAACCTATCATCTCTTAATAGAGACGAAAGGTTATCCGCGGTACCACTCTAATTAAATCTATAAATTAATAGATTTCTCTTATAAAAATAACGGTTTTACCCGTGTCTATTTTTGATAGACAAGCTCCCAGGCAAGTTCACATTTCCCTATACTGTTTTGCACCATCCAACAGTTCTCTTTATATAGAAAAAATATTACTACTCCTGTTCAAGGCTTTTAATATTAATTTATACTCAATTGTATATTATGATACATATATTGTCAAGACATTAGTAAATATATATTTTTATTAATATTCTAAAGGATAGGGCCATGAGTTTAAGCGGTCTAGGATATATACATTAGTGAATCCTAATTTATCTAATAAATTTGACGCGTTTTTAGCTCTTACACCAGTATTGCAATAAATAATTATTTTAGTGTTTTTATCTATATTTTTAGATAACATTGTATCCCTAAAATTATCTATTGGAATATTTAAGCTTTTAGGTATATGACCATTACTAAATTCTTTAGGGGTTCTAACATCTATTATTAGGGCAGTAGAATAGGGTGTTGATATTATGTGTTTTACCTCCCTTGGAGAAATATCTTTATAAGCTTTTGCATTGTATAGAGGTATTAATAGAATACTTGTTAGTAATACTACAAACAAAGAGTAAAATATAAATTTGTTTCTAATTTTATAATTCACTTTATACACCTCACTTAAAAGTCATAAATATATTTTGCACAAGTGAGCGTATTTTATTAGTAGAATAAAATATTATATATTAATTTTAAACAAAGTTTTTACTATTAAAATTGAAAATATTATATAATTTTTTATAAAAGAGAAATTTTATAAAATAAAAAAGAGCTCTTTAAAAGAACTCTTTTGGCTGCCCATGCTGGATTCGAACCAACAAATGCCTGCTCCAGAGGCAGGTGCCTTACCATTTGGCGAATGGGCAATAATTATATTAACAAAATTTATTATAACAAATTGAGTAATTTTGTCAATATATTAAAGCCTTATATTTTTAATAAAGTGCTTATCAATATAAAATATGAATAGAGTTAAAACATAATCAAATGCAATAAAAGCTATCTGAGCTACAATAAAATAAATATATATATATTTATTAATTATAGGAATACCCTGAAAAAATAACTTATATATATAAAATAAAATTATTAAGCATATATTAAAAAATAAAAATTTTAATATTATTTCTATGTAAAGTTTATTGAAATTTTCTATATAATATTTAATTATTCCATATAGACCAAAAAATATTATATAAAAAATTACAGAGCTTCTACTTATGCCAACTACTATAGAACATAAAATTGATGTGGATAAGTATACTAAGAAGCCATTTTTTACATTTGTACTTATTATAGCTATAGGAATAATAGCAGAAGCAGTAGCTAATAAGGAGAGTTTATTTACTGGTAATATAGTGCTTAAATAAATAAGTAAAAAACTTATAGCTGTAAATATTCCACCTTTAGCTATATTTGAAGATTTTAAATGGGTAGTTTTCATAAACTATCATCTCCCCAAATTATTTTAGCAACAACTAATAAAATCTCCTCCGCAACATTCACAACAACAATCCATACAATAAAGAGTACCACAAATTCTGCACATATCAGGATCACTTCTTCTTTCAGAATAATAAGGTTTTCTATAAGAATTATTATTGCTGCTCATTTTGTTTAAGGCATCTCTATATTCAAAATTTGAAGGATCTAAGCTATAAGCATTATTAAAATAATTATGGGCTACATCATACCAACCTTTAGAATAATTTACACGTCCCATAAGATAGTACCATTCTGCATTTCTGACATTTATACTATTTAATTTTTGTTCCGCAGAAGATATATTTCCTCTATCTATATCAGCCCTTATAGAAGCATAGTCATTAGAAGAATGACTATTAGAGCTGCCATTATAATTATTTGAATTATAGCTTTGGGAATTATTATTTTTCATTAAATAATCATAGGCTTCATTAATTTCTCTCATTTTTTGCTCGGCTAAATCTCTAAGAGGGTTATTACCATATTGATCAGGATGATATTTTTTAGCTAGTTTTCTATAAGCTTGTTGAATTTCTTCTTTAGAAGCATTTTTATTTATTCCTAAAATTTCATAGGGATTCATTTTCTGTATTCACTCCTTTTAATACTCGTTCCATTTTTTCCATTAAACCAAATTGTAAAATATTATATAATAAACCTTTATTCTTTACAATAGGCATAGTGTTAAAATTATTTAAACAGGCACTGGCACAGTTTACTAGTAAAAAATCTATTTTATCTTTTATGCTATTTCGAAACTCTTTATAATTTAAATTATTTTTATTATAAACATTATTTATAACATTAAATTTGTTTTCATTTATATCTTTTTCTAGATCATCAAAAGCATCAATTATATAAATCCACTTTCCTAAATTATATCCTAGCCAATAAAGACTATCTTTAAAAGAAAAATCTTTATAGGAAGATAATATATAGCCCGTCAAATGGGCAAAATGATGAGAAATTTCATCAATGTTTTTATTTTCATAATCCTTTTCGCAAATATATAAATTTTTCAAAGAATTATCCACAGTGTGGATATGTTTTTCATATAAATCATTATTTTTGTGTATGTATTTTTTTAAAAATTTAGAGTATATATTACTTTTAATAGAGTTATCATCTTCTACATTATCTAAAAGTTTATAATAACTTAAAGCTACATTAAAAAATGATGCGTATTTTAGTGCTTCGTTATTGGTTATAATAACTTTTTTCTTTATAGGATGAATAATGCAATGCTCTTTTGTAAATGTATTTTTATTATCTTCTAGGGAATCTAATAATATGCCTAAAAAAGTCATATCATAATTTATGGTGACTCTAGGCAATTCACCATAATCTTTTTTTATAGTTTTACATAGTCCACAATAATAAGCTCTAAATTTTTCATATTCTTTTATTTTGAGCTCCATTTTGCAGGGAGTAACGTATCCAAACATAAATTATTTTACCTTTTCTTCTTTTAATATTTCATATATAGTTTTTGAAGTAGTATCATTCATAGAATAACCTAATAATTCTACTAATTCTTTTAATTCTTCTTCATTATTGGATTCTAGTTCTATATAAGGGAAAGGACAAAAACTTTTATCATTAATATCTATTTCTACTAAGGTTTCTTTATATTTATAGCTTTCCCTAAATTTTGATATAGACTCTATTAATTGTAATCCTAAGGCCTTAAAAATATTTTCACCTTCTTTAGAATCTAATATTTCAGTTTCATTTTCTTCCATAATCTTATATTTTTCTTGACTTATAAGTTTTTTCACAGTCATATAATAATGTTCTTCATTTTTAATAACATCTTTTATATATCTAATTCTTGCATAGCCTTTGTTTTTTAATAGTTTTTTATCAGAAAAATCATAAATATTATTAATTTGATTTTCCTCTTTAACTTTTACAGCACCTAAACTCAATAATTTTTTTCTAATTTCTTCCACATTTATTTTTATTATTCTAGTTTCCATTTCTTTCAATAAAATCACTCCTAATGGGGATAATTAAATGATGTCATTAAGTTTATATTATATATTGTACCATAATAGTTATAAAAACAATTTAGGAGTATCTTAATTTTATATTAAAAATTTATTTGAATTATTAGGAATGAAACTAAAAAGTATAAAGAATTTCTCTAAATTTGTGTTAGGACTAAAAATTAGATCTTTTAGGTGTGAAAATATACAAAGATACATCTGATGAGGTAGTAAATATAGAGAGTAATCGGAAGAGTAACTAGATAGTTGAAAGAAAATACAGTAAAATATTACAGAGTATTAGTAACTTGGTACAATCATATAATAATGAGTTTTGGAAAGAATAAAGCTTTTGTGTTAATATATTTGTTATAGAATTTTGAATTTATGTATAGTTTGAAATATAATATATATGTTAAATAATGTAAATGAGGAGTGTTATTTTTGGAATACATAAAAGAAGTAAATATTAATGAGGCTATAATACATATATTAGATAACAATAGTGAGGAGCCTATATTAAATGAATATAAATTAAGACTGGACGATGAGATATATAAGTTTATATTAAAACATGTAGATAGATGTTTAAAGGATGAAGAATTGAAATATGCTATATTTAATGAGGAAAGGAATATAGTAAAAGAGCTTTCACAGGAATATTTAAATGGTCAAAATGATTTGTTAGATGTTTCTAAAGAGTTGGCTAGGCAACTTTTTATATTAATGAAGGGTAATGATAATATATCCTCCTGTGATTTGATGATAGTTTCTATATCTACAGAATATGGACCAATGTTAGCCATATTAAAAATGGATTATGTTAAAAATTATATTCATGTAGTGGATATGGTGGAAGATAAGATAGATATAGATATAGTGCCAGAATTTACAGGATTACCTGCAAGTGCCCAAAAGATACAAAAATGTGCATTCATAAAACCTATAAGAGAAGAGCAAGAATTTAATTTAATGGTTATAGATAAACAGAAAAAATCTAAAGATAGTGAAGAATATGGTTCAAACTATTTTATAAGTAAATATTTAGGTTGTAAGATAGTAGAGAATGAAAGAGATGTTACAAAAAATTTTGTGAAAGCCACAGAAAAGTGGGCTAAATCTAACCTAAATGAAAATGCAGATACCTCAGAAAAAATAATAAGAACAGTAAATAAGCTATTAAAAGAAGAGGATACTATAGATGTAAAAGAAGTTTCTAATGATATATTCGGAGAAAATCCTGATATTAAATTAAATTATGAAGGTTTTATTTCTGAGCAGGGAGTAAAAGATAAAATATCCGTAGACAAAGAATGGGTAGATAAAAAATTTAAAAGAATAAGAGTAAAGATAGATAAGGATATTGATTTGTATATAGATGAAGAATCTTATCATGATGAGTCAAGGTTTGAAGTAAAAAGAGTAGGGGATGGATCTGTAAATATCATGATTAAAAATGTTTATAATTATATGCAAAAGTAGACATTTATAATTTAAAAACAAGAAATATTTATATTAAATTTATATAATAGTTACTTAAAAGACCCGAACTAATAATAGAAAAATAGTAGATAGATTTGTTTTTAATACAGATCTATCTACTATTATAATAATTACTAATATAACTTCATAATTATTTTATTTATTTTAAAGAATCAGTTGAGCCTAAAACATCTTTTATTTTATCTTCAACGATTTTTTCTATTCTTGCTCTACCTTCACCTAAGTATTTTCTAGGGTCAAATTGTTTTGGATCTTCAGAAAGAACTTTTCTTATACCAGCTGTCATAGCTAATCTTAAATCTGTATCCATGTTTATTTTACATACTGCCATAGAAGATGCTTTTCTAAGCATATCAGCTGGAACTCCCTTAGCTCCTTTTATTTCTCCACCGTATTTGTTACAAGTATCAACAGATTCTGGATCTACAGAAGATGCTCCGTGAAGAACTATTGGATATCCAGGTAATTTTGATTGGATTTCTTCTAATATATCAAATCTTAATTGGGCTTCTCCAGCAAATTTGTAAGCACCATGACTTGTTCCTATAGCTATTGCTAAAGAATCAACACCTGTTCTATTTACGAAGTCTACTGCTTGTTCTGGATCAGTGTAGATATGTACATCACTTTGTACATCATCTTCTACTCCTGCTAGTACTCCTAATTCAGCTTCAACTACAACACCATGGGAGTGAGCATATTCTACAACTTCTTTAGTTTTAGCTACATTTTCTTCGTAATCATAATGGGAACCATCAAACATTACAGAAGTAAATCCGCTTTCTACAGCTAATTTTACAACATCTAAGCTTGCGCCATGATCTAAATGTAGGGCTACATCTATTCCAGTATCAGCTATAGCTGCATCTACCATTGCTTTTAAGTATTTAGGACCAGCATATTTTAAAGCACCTGCAGATACTTGTAGTATAACAGCTGAGTTTGCAGCTTTAGCAGCATTTACAACTCCTTGTAATATTTCCATATTGTTAATGTTGAATGCTCCTATAGCATACTTACCTTCATAAGCTTTTTTAAACATTTCTTTAGTTGTTACTAATGCCATTTAAAATTCCACCTTCCAAAAATAAATTTAAAACAAATACATAGGGACAATTAAAGTCCCTATGGGACTTTTGTTTAATAACTATAATTATATTATAAATTATTACTTAGATATTTTCCACAATTTAATTATAATTCATTTATATATTTTTTAAAAGTGCAATAAATGAATTATGAGTATTATATATTATATTAGTATATACTTATATATCAAAATGCATTAATATTATACTATATTTTCTATATTTATTTTTTCCATTTTAATAATATGTTCTAATAAAAATTTAACTACATGGATAGAAGCTAATGATTCATCTTCACTTTTACATTTTACATATTGAGTAAGTTTCCATAATTCATTATTTATATTATCTATTTCTGAATGATTTATAACCATAGAAATAACAAAATGGTTGTCTTGCCAGTCATTAAATAGTTCCAAGGATTTACCATATGCTTTTTCCCAGGATTCAGAAGAAACTAGTTCTTCTAATTCATTGCATTGATTCATGAAATTTTTACAAGTAGTATTTAGTTTAAATGAATAGTTAACAAGAGTAAAAATTAGAATTAAAAATAATATAAATGATGTTATACTTCTTTTGATAATACCACCTACTTATATTTTTATTTTTTTTGATAATATAAATTACCTTTAGAATTTAAAATAGCTATTAATAGCTCATCATAAGAACTAATATTATCTTTTTTTAATTTGTTTTCTAACCACTTTTCATCCTTTTTTATTAACTTTAAATTTTTTTTGTTAATTTTTCCATCTAATATTAATGTTACAGGCAATCTTTCTTGAGTAAATTGTAAAGATAAATCTTTTTTGGTAACAGGTGATTCTTCTGTTTTAGGGATTATAGATAATTGACCACTAGTTTCTAAAATTGCATATTCTATATTTTCTAAATCATAATACCCCTGGAGTCTTAGTTCTTCCATTAAATCATTTATGTTGAATCTTTGGTTTTTTAATTCTTGAAAGTCTATTTTCCCTTTTTCTATTAATATACTAGGTTCTCCGTTAATTAAGCTTCTTATTTTTTCGCTTTTAAGTTGAATAAGAGAAAATAGGTTTTGAAGTATTAAAAGAGTTAATATAGGAACTATTCCGTGTAATAAGGGTATACGAGAATCTTGCATGGGCAGTGACGCCAATTCTGATATCATTATGGTTATAGCTAACTCAAAAGGCTCCAATTCACCTATTTGTTTTTTACCCATTAGTCTCATAGATAATATAACCAAAAGATATAAAATTATAGTTCTGATTAAGACTATAAACATATGCAAACCTCCTTATAATCATATTGTGGCAAATTTAAATAAAAATATGAATAAATATAGGTAACAAAATATAATGAATTGAATTATAATAATATTACAGCCTAAAATAAGGAGATGAATAAAATGGAAGAATTAAAGCTATATATGCCTAATGGTAGTAATATTCTAGTATCTGGAGATAAAATCTTATATGATGTAGTAAAAGAAAATAAATTAGAAAGTAATATACCTATTGTTTTAGGAAAAATAGATGAAGAATATTATGAACTAACTTCCAAAGTGAAAAAAGAGGGAGTATTCACTCCTGTAGATATAACAGATGAAATGGGATTAAAAACTTATGTTAGAACTTTGCAGTTTATATTTATAAAGGCGGTTTTAGATTTATATCCTGAAGCTACTGTTATTATAGAGCATTCTTTAGGCAAAGGATTATATGGTGAAATTCATAAGAATATATCATTAAATGAAAATGATATATTAAAGATTAAAAATAAAATGAATGAAATAATAAGTAAAGACATAAAGATAAAAAAAGTTTCAGTTAAAAAAGAAAAAGCTATAGAAATATTTAAAGAATATGGAATGAAAGATAAAGTTAGGCTTTTAAGTCATATTCCACATGAAGAAGTGAAGCTATACGAATTAGATGGAAGATATGATTATTTTTATGGACCTATGGCATATTCAACAGGAGCAATTAAAAATTTTGATATTATGTATTATGATCCAGGTTTTATATTGAGATATCCTAGGGAAAAAGACCCATTTAATATACCAGAGTTTGTTGAATATAAAAAGCTTACAAAAATATTTAGAGAAACAGAGAAATGGGCTAAAATTTTAGATGTAGGAGACGTAGGGGCACTAAACGATAAAGTTGTATATGGCGAAATAAAAGACATAATAAGAGTATCAGAGGCTCTGCATGAAAAGAAAATAGCAAATATAGCAGATATGATATATGATAAAGAGAACATAAAAATGGTACTAATATCAGGACCTTCATCATCAGGAAAAACTACTTTTGCTAATAGATTAGGAATTCAATTAAGAGTTAACGCTTTGGTTCCTGTGCCTATTTCATTAGATAATTATTTTGTTAATAGAGAGGATACTCCAAAAGATGAAAATGGAGATTATGATTTTGAATCTATTGATGCTCTAGATATAGATTTATTTAATGAAAATTTAAAACATATATTAAAGGGAGAAGAGGTACAAATACCTACTTTCAATTTTAAAAAAGGTAAAAGAGAATATAATGATAAAAAAATAAAACTTCCTAAAAATGGAATACTTATTATAGAAGGAATACATGGATTAAATCCAATATTAACAAGAGAAATACCGGATAAAAATAAATTTAAAATATATATAAGTGCATTAACTCAATTAAATATAGATAATCATAACAGAGTATCTACAACAGATGTAAGAATAATAAGAAGGCTAGTTAGAGATTATTTATCAAGAGGTTATAAAGGAGAAGAAACCTTAAAAATGTGGCCATCCATAAAAAGAGGTGAAGACAGAAATATATTTGTATTCCAAGAAAATGCAGATGTAATGTTTAATTCCACAATAGTTTATGAACTTTGTATATTAAAAAAATATGCTCTTGCAGAACTTAACAAAATAGATAAAAACAGCACTGTTCATTATGAAGCAACTAGGTTAAAAAGTTTCTTAAACTTCTTTAAAGAAGTTGACATGAACTTAGTACCAGATAACTCCATATTAAGAGAATTTATAGGTGGAAGCTGTTTTTACGAATATTAAGGAAAGTGCGATGCACTTTCCTTATATTGTTTAGTAACAACTTTATGAGGTAAGAATAAAATGAATATGAACAAAGATATTTAAAAAATATACTATGAAAATTACAAATAATTTAAAGAGGTGAAAAAAGTGGAGTTGTTTTATCCAGATGAATATTTTTTAGAATTGCTAGAAGAGGATTTATATAATTTTAATAAAGAAAGTTACGATAATTTGACAGTAAATATAGATTTAGATTCAAGTGTGGATGAATTAGATAGCGAATATTTAAAAAGTATAAAAGAGATTTAATATCAAAAACATAGATTTTAATGTACTTAATTTATTAATAATAAAAAAATCGTGGAAAACCACGATTTTTTTAGAATTTTTTCAATTTTACATTACTAACCATAAGATAAGATAATGTTATGATTAAAATTACAGTTAAACTTGAAGAGCCAATTCTATTTAAGCTAATTAAACAATATAGAGCCATAAACATACCAGCTAAGGTTATTGGTATACCAGAAAAAGAACCATCAAATTCAGTAATATTATATCTAGCAAGTCTGTATGCTCCAGCTATAGGAAACATTAATACTAATAAATAACCTAGTATCCCTAAATTGCTAAAATTATAAATGTGAAAAGTTAATATAGAAGGTGCTACACCAAAAGAAACTAAATCAGCCAAAGAATCTAATTCTTTACCAATAGCACTATCAACCTTTAAAAACCTAGCAACTCTTCCATCATATCTATCCATTAAACCCGCAATTAGTATAAATAAAGCAGCCCATTTATAGTTTTGTTGAAATGTCATCATTAAAGACATAATTCCACAACCTAAATTTCCTAAAGTAAAAGCATTTGGTACGGCACTCTTTGCTATTTTTGCCATTATATTATCACTCCTAAAAAAATATAATTCCTATTAATTGAAATATATAATATTATACAACATTTTGCAAATATATTTAAGCTATAAATAGAATTAAAAACAAAAAATAATAATTAATTAAGAAATTCATAATAATTGTTAAATAAAAAATAGGTATGTGGATAAACTATGTTTGGAGGTGTTATTATGAAAGTTATGGACGTTATGACCCAAAATGTAGCAACGGTGAATAGAAATGATTCTGTAGAAAAGGCAGCGAGGCTTATGAGTGAACATAATGTTGGATCTATACCTATTTGTGAAAATAATAAAGTGGTTGGAGTTATTACAGATAGGGATATAGCTTTAAGATCCGTAGCAAATGGATCAGATAATAATATTAAAGTTGGAGATATTATGACATCTAATCCTGTAGTAGCTAATAAAGATATGGATATACATGATGCAGCTAGGATAATGAGTGAAAGACAAATAAGAAGATTACCTGTAGAGGATAACAAAAATATAGTAGGTATAGTTTCTTTAGGTGATATAGCTATAGAACCTCAACATGAAAATGAAGCCCAAAAAGCTTTAAGTGGTATTTCAGAGCAAAATAATTAGGTTAAAATATCCACAGGATTTATTGTTAAAATCTTGTGGATTTGCTATTATATAATGGTACAGCTAATTTAATTATAAAGTAAAAACTATAAGAGGAGATTTGAAATGAGTAAGGTAAAATTTATCTATAACCCATATTCAGGAGAAAAGGCTATAATATCTCAAATAGACCAGGTAATAAGAATACATCAGAAATATGGATATGAAGTAGTGCCTTATAGGATAAGTTTAGAATATGATCTTGATGACGCTTTTAAATCTATTGATGAAAGCTATAAATATATATTGGTAGCAGGGGGAGACGGTACTGTAGATAATGTGGTAAATCATTTAAAAAAATTTGCAATTGATCTTCCAATTGCAATATTACCTACAGGTACTGCTAATGATTTTGCTAAATTTATTGGTATGCCAATAAATGTTAGGGAGGCCTGTGAGCAAATATTAAAGAGCTCTGTAAAAAAGGTTGATTTAGGCAAAATAAATGATAAATATTTTATTAACGTTGCTAGCACAGGATTATTTACAGATGTATCTCAAAAAACTGATGTTAATTTAAAAAATACTATGGGCAAACTTGCTTACTATGTAAAAGGATTAGAACAACTTCCTAATTTTAGAAGATTGAAGATTAATGTTAAATCTGAGGAAGTTAATTTTGATGGAGATATGTATCTTATGATGGTCTTCAATGGACAAACAGCAGGTAATCTTCATATGGCTTATAAGGCAGAGGTTGATGATGGCATGTTAGATGTAATAATAATAAAGGCTTGCGCTATTAAGGATATGATAGGATTATTTATAAAAATGATAAAAGGAGAACATCTAGAAGATGTAAATGCATTAATATATTTTAAAACAAATAAGCTTATAATAGAATCTAATGAAGATATAGTTACGGATATAGATGGAGAAAGAGGCCCAGATTTTCCTTTATGTATAGAATGTGTGAAAGAAGGTTTAGATATCTTAGGCATATTAGATTAATATAGGAATATTTTAATTTTAATTTTAATAAATATAAGTAGTAGTATTGTTAAATTGGAGAGTTTAATTAATTATGATAAATTTATTTATTTATATAGCAGCCATATTACTTATGTTTATTATATGTATACAAGGTGGAAAAGTAGCCTTTAAGGCACCTCATAAAATAAAAATTATATCTATAATAATATATTTTTTAATGATTTTAAGATTCATATCTTTAACCTTATTAGTATTTGTTAGCAATATCAGAAATTTATATTGGCTAAAGTGGATATATTTTTTAGATTTTTTAGCTATACCTATAGCTATATTAATATGTTTTTATATATGTATAAAAAATAATAAATTTAACTTAAATTATATAATTTCTATAACAGTATTAATAACTTCTATTTTAATATTTTTTATGAGTAAATATAGTTTAAAAATAAATATGTTTAACGGCCAGTACTATATAATGGAATTATTAACACCTATTAATATGTACATGTTTTTTATAGTTATTAATTTAATATTTTTAATTTTATGTTTTATAAAACATAATAATAAGTATATAAATAAAAATATATTATATTTAATGTTTTTTAGTACAATAGCAAATATATCGGATATTATACTAAGTTTTTTAAACATTAATATATTACCACCCAATATATTAGGGAATATTATTTGGATATATACTTTATATATAGCTGTGAATAAATTGATAAGATAAAACTAAATTTATTTAACTATTTAATGGAGTATAGAATTTATGATAATTTTTATTTAATAATATATAAAAAATAAACAGCACTAGAGGCTGTTTATTTTCTTTTTTTATGCTTAGAAAGAGAGTTTTTCTTAATTTTTTTATTGTTTTTACTAGTATCCTTATTTTTACCATTACTTTTATTAGAATGGTTATTGTTATTTTTAAAATTATTTTTTTTATGAGATTTTTTATGAGGTTTATTGTAAGGTATTAAACAATCAGGTCCATTTCCTATTAAATCTTCTCTGTGAGCTTTTATTAAGGCTTCTTTTACTAGATCATAGTTATCAGGAATAGAGAATTGTAATAATGCCCTTTGCATGCTTTTTTCTTTTTGATCTTTAGGTACATAAACTTTTTCCTCAGTTAAAGGATTTACTCCTGTATAATACATAGTAGTTGATAAGCTACCAGGAGTAGGGTAAAAGTCTTGTACTTGTTCTGGAGTATAGCCCATTTTTTTTATATATTGAGCTAGTTCTATGGCAGCCTTTAAATCGCTACCAGGATGACTAGACATTAAATAAGGAACTAAAAATTGATTTTTATGTATTTTTTTGTTTATATCATAATATTTTTTAACAAAAGAATCATAAACATTTCTAGTAGGCTTACCCATTAAGTTTAAAACTTTATCACTTATATGTTCAGGAGCAACTTTTAACTGTCCACTTATATGATGTTCACATAATTCTTTAAAAAACTCATCGTTTTTATCATATATTAAATAATCAAATCTAATACCAGAACGTATAAATACTTTTTTTACATTAGGCATTTTTCTTATTTTTCTTAATAAACTTAAGTATTCTTTATGATCTACAATTAAGTTTTTGCAGGCTTTTGGGAATACACATTGTTTGTTTTTGCAAGTACCATGTTTTTCTTGAACTTTACAAGCCCTATGTCTAAAGTTAGCTGTAGGGCCACCTACATCATGGATGTAGCCTTTGAAATCCTTCATATTAGTCATCATATTTGCTTCTTTTAAAATAGAATCTTGGCTTCTATTTTGAATGACTCTTCCCTGATGAAAGGTCAAAGCACAAAAAGAACAACTTCCATAGCAGCCTCTATGGCTAGTAATTGAAAATTTAACCTCTTTAATGGCAGGAATTCCACCTTCAGCCTCATACATAGGATGATAAGTCCTAGCGTATGGAAGTGCATAAACTTCATCCATTTCTTCTTGAGATAGAGGTGGTTGGGGTGGATTTTGCACTACATATCTTTCTTTATGTTTCTGCACTAAGGTTTCACCCCTTATGGAATCTTGTTCATAATATTGTATTTTGTAAGCTTCTGCATAGGATTTTTTATTTGTAGAAACCTCTTCAAAGGATGGTATTTCAATATAATCTTTTAAAGAGGATATATCTTTCTCAATATACGCTGTACCTCTTACATTTTTTATACTGTCTATTTTCATACCATATCTTAAAAGATTAGAAACTTGAACTATAGGTTTTTCTCCCATACCATATATTAATAAATCTGCGCTAGAATCTTCTAGAATACTTCTTCTTACTGAGTTATCCCAATAATCATAATGGGCAAATCTTCTTAAGCTAGCTTCTATACCACCTATTATTATAGGTGAATCTTTGAAAGCTTCCTTTATCTTATTACAGTAAACAATAACTGCTCTATCAGGTCTATATCCAGATTTTCCACCTGGGGAATAGAAGTCGTCATGTCTTCTTTTTTTAGATGCAGTATAGTGATTTACCATAGAATCTATATTACCAGAGTTAACTAAAAATCCATATTTAGGTTTTCCTAGTTTTTTAAAGTCTTCTATGTTCTTCCAATTAGGTTGAGCTATGATTCCCACAGTAAATCCTTCTCTTTCTAATACTCTCCCTATAATTGCAGTACCGAAGGATGGATGGTCTACATAAGCATCACCAGTTACTATTATAAAATCTAAAACATCTATGTTTCTTTTTTTCAAATCCTCTTTACTTATGGGTAAAAAGTCCATACTATTCAATATTTTCATTCTCCTATCTTAAATACAATTTTGTAATAATATTATTATACAGTTCATTTTGTTTAATATCAAAAATAATTTAAAAATAAGAAATACGGTATAAAAGCAAGATATATTAAAATAAAACAATATAAATTTAAATAATGAATAAATTTAAAAAAATTTGATAAATTCAGTTGCAAAACAAAGGTATAAACAATATAATAAAAATATAAGGCAAAATGTTAATAGTGTACGTTAGGTGAGGCTCCTATATAGATATACGCTACTGCCCGGAAACATCGAGAGATGCCAATGGGTCACCAGGTATTACCGAAGTAAGGTTTTACTTAATGTAGCTGGCTGTAGTCCAAAGCTATATAGTGCTAAAACTCAACGATTGATGTTAAAGTTTTAGTTATGCATGTATAAGGAGCCTAATAGGCTCTTTTTGTTTTATAAATTTTTAGGATGGTGATATAAATGGAAACTGGTCCGTATGATGGGAGCATAGGCCAAATAAAAATTATATTATTTTGTAGAGGAATATTTATTTAAGCAGAACTATTTATTTGTAGCTTAAAATATTCCTTTACAAATGTGAAAGGAGGAATATTTATGAAGAAGCTACAAAGTTTTTTCTTAAGTAAAATTATTAATAAAAGAGTTTATGATGAGTATGGTGATTATATAGGTAAACTAATTGATATTTATGTAACTTCTGAGGATGACTATCCAAGAGCCATAGCCTATAAGATAAAAAAGGGAAGAGAATTAGCAAATTATGAGTTTAAAAATATTTCTTTTTATGATGATGAGAGTAAAACTATTATAAAAGTAATAGGAACTAGAGATATAATATTAAGAAAATATTCCTATTTATTGTCACAACATCTTTTAGATAAACAAATAATTGATATAAATGGCAAAAAGATGGTTAAAGTGCATGACTTAAGAATTGGAGAAATTGCAGGAGAATATAAAGTAATAGCTGTAGATACAGGTGCACTAGCATTAAGTAGAAGAATAGGGATGGAAAACTTATTAAGAAGTATTTATAAAATATTTAATAAGAAAATAGAAGACACTTTAATAATGTGGGATAGTGTAGAATCTTTAGAAATGGTAAATAATAATTTGAAATTATCTGTATCTTACCAAAAGCTTTCAACATTACATCCAGCAGATTTAGCAGATATTATAGAAGATATGAATGATAGTTATAGAAAATTAGTTTTTGAAAGCCTAGATGATGATTTAGCTGCAGATACTTTTGAAGAAATAGACTTAGAAGTAAAAACAGAAATGTTAGAAGGAATGACTTCCTCTAAAAAAGCTGAAATTATATATAATATGTCAAAGGATGAGGCGGCAGATATACTGGCACAAATGAGAGAGGAAGAAGTGGAAGAAATTCTTTCTATTATGGAAGAAAGAGATGCTAAGGATATAAGGAAACTTATGGATTATAAGGAGGAAACTGCAGGAAGCATAATGAATAAAGATTTTATATCTTTTAATGTAAACATAACTGCGGAAGAAACTATAGATTTATTAAGAGAAATAAAACCTAAGGATGAAGAATCTTATTATATATATATTGTAGATGAAAAAGAACAACTAAAAGGAGCTATATCCCTCACAGATTTAATAATATCTACCCCAAAAGCTAAATTAAAAGATATAATGGATAAGGATATAGTAAAAGTTAAAGATACAGACCATATAAATGAAGCTGTAGAATTAGCAATAAAGTATGATTTATTATCTATTCCCGTAGTTGAAGGAGAAAATAAATTATGTGGAACAATATCGATAGATGATATTATAGAGGATGTATTTGCACCTATGTGGAGAAAGAAAGTTAAAATAGTTACGGTTTAAGTTATATTTATTATGAAAGATGGTATCTTAAAATATATTTAATATAGCAAATATAAAAAATACATGTAATAAATTTATTAATATGTTTATTACATGTGTTTTTTATTTTTTGATTTTATTTTATAAAAGAGTATTTTTTATAATTTTATGCACAAACTAATTTTAAAATAAATAGCAAAACTATGGATTTTGTGGGAGGAGTATTATGAGGAAGAATATATATTTAAAAAGAGCAATAATATATGTTTTAGCTTTAATGATAGCTTATGGCAGTACTACTCTTTATATATTACCTTATACAAATGCTACTAAAGCTGTAGCATATTATTATGGACATAGAGGAGATATTATTTCACAGGTTCAAAGAAAACTTAAAGCCTGGGGGTATTATAATGGAGGAGTAGATGGAATATTTGGCCATGGAACTTATACAGCCGTAAGAAGTTTTCAATCTAAAAATGGTTTGACAGTAGATGGAATAATTGGAGACAAAACTTTAGTTGCACTTGGAATAAATACTGGATCATCATCAGGAGGAAGTGCAAGTTCTAATAACCAAGATGTTATGCTTTTAGCTAGACTTATAAATGGAGAAGCCAGAGGAGAACCTTATGAAGGGCAAGTAGCAGTAGGAGCAGTAGTTTTAAATAGAACAAGGAATCCTAAATTCCCTAATAGTGTGGCCGGAGTTATATATCAACCAGGTGCATTTACTGCTATAGTAGATGGTCAAATACATGCAACTATGGAACAAAACTCTATAAATGCAGCTAGGGATGCTTTAAATGGATGGGATCCATCTGGTGGGGCTATGTATTACTTTAATCCTGTTACCGCTACAAGTTCTTGGATTTGGTCAAGACCATTAATAAAAGTAATAGGCAAACATAGATTTTGTAAATAAGTAGTTGACAAATTCAAAAAATATCATATAATTATATTATAGAATTCATACTAAAATAGTCGGAAATAAAAACGTTGAAAAAGGAAAGTAGCATAATCAATCTTTTCAGAGAGGAAATTGTTTTGCTGGAAAATTTCTAAAGAAGGTTTATGTGAAGTGCCCTTTGGAGTTGTGTACCGAATAAAGTAGGCTACATCGGGTTCACCCGTTATAGTGATAGGGTATAAATTTATTAAGTACCTGATAAAGTGGGATTTTAATATCTAACTAGAGTGGAACCACGGAGCATATACTTCGTCTCTATATTTTTATAGAGATGAAGTTTTTTTAGATTAAATTTATTTTAAAAAGGGGAGATTAATATGTTATACGAAAGCTCTATAGACTTAATAGGAAATACACCTATGTTTAAATTAAACAATATGCAAGAAGAAAATATGGCAGATGTTTATGTAAAACTAGAAAAATTTAATCCTGGTGGTAGTATAAAGGATAGAGCAGCTTTGGGTATGATTGAAGAGGCAGAAAGCATGGGTAAAATAAAACCAGGAGATATAATAGTAGAGCCTACTAGTGGTAATACAGGAATAGGACTTGCTATGGTAGGAAGATTAAAAGGTTATAAAGTGATTATTGTTATGCCGGATTCCATGAGTATAGAAAGAAGAAACATGATAAAGGCTTACGGAGCAGAATTGGTTCTTACAGAAGGAAATAAAGGAATGACAGGTGCTATAGAAAAGGCAGAAGAATTAGCTAGAGATAAAAAGGGTTATTTTATTCCTCAACAATTTTCAAATAGAGCTAATTCAAAAAAGCATTATGAAACTACTGCTGTTGAGATATTAAAGGATGTAAAAGATTTAGATGTTTTTGTAGCTTCAGTAGGTACTGGAGGCACTATAGCAGGTATTGGAAGAAGATTAAAAGAATCTAATAAAAATATAAAAGTTGTAGCTGTGGAACCTCATAACTCTCCAGTAATATCAGGAGGAAAAGCCGCACCGCACAAAATACAGGGCATAGGAGCAGGATTTGTACCAGAGGTATATGAAAAAGATGTAGTAGATGAGGTAATGACTATAACAGATGAAGAATCCTATGAATATGCAAGAAGATTTGGGACAGAAGAGGGAATATTAGTAGGTATATCTTCAGGAGCAAATATAGCAGCAGCTATAAAAATAGCTAGAGAATTGGGAAAAGGTAAAAAAGTTGTAACTGTAGCTCCAGATGGTGGGGAAAAATATATATCCACCGGGTTATATGATAAATAAAAGAGGTGAATTATTATGAAAAATCCTTTTAAAACTTTAATATATGATTTAAAAAATGCTAAGGAAAAAGATCCAGCCGCTCGAAATGTTTTAGAAGTTTTTATATTATATCCATTTATTCATGCTTTAATAGCCTATAGAATATCCCACTTGTTTTATAAAGCACATTTATTTTTCTTAGCTAGACTTATTTCTCAAATATCAAGATTTTTTACAGGCATAGAGATTCATCCAGGGGCAACTATAGGAAAAGGTCTTTTTATAGATCATGGTATGGGAGTTGTTATTGGTGAAACTGCGGAGGTTGGAGATAATGTAACTTTATATCATGGAGTAACTTTAGGCGGAACGGGAAAAGATAAAGGTAAGAGACACCCTACTGTAGGTAATAATGTTATAATAGGAAGTGGAGCAAAAGTACTAGGACCTATAAATATAGGAGATAATGTAAAAATAGGCGCTAATGCAGTGGTATTGCATCATATACCAGCTAATTCTACAGCGGTAGGTATACCAGCTAAGGTAGTAAGATATGAAAAAAAGGCGTCTGTTATAGAAATAAAAGATTATAATGGTGTTAAAAAAGTAATATACAACGATATGATAATATAGTTTTTGGGAGAAAAGATTAATATGGATTGTAAGGAATCTGTAAAAGAATATTGCAGAAATTTAGGGTTAGATTTAATAGGATTCACAAAATGTAGGATTTTTCATGAGCTTATACCAGAATTTACAGAAAGAAAAAATGAAAACAGACAAAATGAATTTGAAGGTAAAGATATAAATAAAAGAGTGGATCCATTTCAATATATGAGAGAGGGGAAAACAATAATTTCTATTGCTTTTCCCTATTTATTTAATTTAGATTACAAAAATAATATATATTTTTCAAAATATACTCAAGGTAGGGATTATCATACTATAGTAAATGAATATTTAAAAAAAATATGTGAATTTATACAAAGTAAAGGTTACAGAGCAGAACATTTTGTAGATAGCAATGATTTGCCAGAAAGATATATTGCCTATTTATGTGGTATAGGATTTATAGGAAAAAATAATATGCTTGTTACAGAAAGATATGGTTCTTATGTATTTTTAGGTGAAATAATCACAGATATGGAAATCAATGAAGATGAACCAATGGAGTGTAAGTGTAAGGATTGCAATATATGCCTTAAAGCTTGTCCAACTAATTCTTTAGAAAATAAAGACACTAATATATGTTTATCTTACATTACTCAAAAAAAGAATATAGAGGATGAATGGTTTGATAAACTAAAAGGAAGAATGTTTGGTTGTGATACTTGTCAAAGGGTATGTCCTTATAATAAGGATATAGACACTTCTAATATAGAGGGATTTAAGCCTTTTAATTTTATGGAAAATTTAGATTTAGAAGAGCTGATATATGTTAACAATAAAGAATTTAAAGAAAAATATAAACTAACATCCTGTGGTTGGAGAGGAAAGAGTATATTACAAAGAAATGCTTTAATTAATTGTATTACAATGAATAAGAATATAGATATACAGGGAAAAAATATAAAATCTCCCTATGTATTAGATTATTATCATAGACTTTTAAAGAAATAATAATTATAATTTATTTAGAACAGTATTTATAAAGGGAAACTTAATTTAGACTGAGTTTTTACTCTATATAAATTTTAGTTGAACCAATCTAGGTACTTTATAATTATTAGTAATGAGACAAATTAGGAGCTTTGAGAGGTGTTATAAATGATTTCTCCTACAATGACAAAAATAATAGGACATATGCCTAAGGGATTTTTAAAATTTTTATCACAAAAAATATTAAATAGATATATAAACAAATATGCTAATTTAACTATAAATGGTAAAGAAAACTTAAAAAATATAGATAAGCCAATTATTTTTATTTCTAACCATTTAAGTAATTCAGATGCTTTAGTTATAAATAAAGTATTAGAAGATCAAGATATAACTTTTATAGCAGGAGTTAAGCTTAAAGATAATTCTCTAACTAAACTTGGATTAGAAATAACAAAAACTATACCAATAAAGCCGAACACTGCAGATAAAGAGGCTATATATAATATAGTAAAAACTTTGAAATCAGGGAATAATATTTTAATATTCCCAGAAGGAACTAGAAGTAGAACTGCAAAATTAATGGAGCCTAAAAAAGGTGTAGTTTTAATACAAAAATTAAGCAAAGCTACTATAGTACCTTTAGGAATTAGTGGAACAGAAAAACTTTTACCCATAAATGACAAAGACATGGCCTTGGAGCGTTTTCAATCTGCTAATGTAACAATAAATATAGGAAGAGCAGTAGAATTACCTAAAAAAAATAAAGAAGAATCAAAACATGAATATGAAGATAAACTCATGGATTACCTTATGGGTGAAATAGCTAATTTGATACCAAAAGAATATAGAGGAATATATGATAACTAAAACTTATGTATATAGAAATTTAATAATAATTAAGGGTTAGTTTAATAAGTAGA
>Ga0129306_1001401_pt1 | contig 27300 bp, 21 predicted proteins | sample P827metagenome_FD_94438 | JGI IMG/M metagenome (GOLD analysis project Ga0129306, IMG submission 94438) | Capybara group fecal microbial communities from Wisconsin, USA - P827 metagenome | ecosystem: Host-associated > Mammals > Digestive system > Large intestine > Fecal | place: USA: Wisconsin...
TATACTTATATGAAAAATAAACCTGTTTTAATATTACTAATATTATTAATAACCATCTCCGGATGCGGACGCAAGACGAGCAGCGCTGCATCCATAGCGAGTGCCGTCGATGATAATTATAGGAATTACTATGAGGTTTTTGTGTACTCGTTCTGTGATTCGGACGGAGACGGGATTGGCGACCTTAAGGGAGTGGAGCAGAAGCTTGATTATATCGCTGAGCTTGGATGCAACGGGATCTGGCTCATGCCCGTTATGCCTTCCCCGACATATCACAAATATGACGTAACCGATTATAAGGCTATCGATCCTGCATACGGGACGATCGAGGACTTTGAATCACTGATCAAAACGGCTCATGAGAAGCATATCAATATAATCATTGATATGGTGATCAATCATACATCGTCCAAGCATCCGTGGTTTACTGAAGCGACGGATTATCTTAAGGGATTGTCCGCCGGGGAGGTGCCGGATCCTGCGGCCTGTAAGTACGTTGATTACTATCATTTTTCCAAGGAACAGTTAAATAACACGTGGTATCCAATAAACGGAAGCGAATACTACTATGAAGGCAGCTTCTGGTCTGAGATGCCGGATCTTAACCTGGCGGATGAGGAGCTTGAAGCGGAGCTTGAGGATGCGGCGTCGTTCTGGATAGATAAGGGCGTGGACGGATTCAGGATGGATGCGCCGCTTCATTATGAGGAGGCCGATACCGGATTCAACACCGGCGTACTGGGCCGGCTCTATGAGTATTGCAAGACCAAGAACCCTGACTTCTACATGGTCAGCGAGGTCTGGGCGTCCGAGAAGGACATTGAGGACTATTACGGGAGCATGACGCCCAGTATGTTCGATTTTTCCTTTGCGCAGGCCGAGGGTGATATCGTGAAGGCTGCGAGGGGAAAAGAGAAGGCGTCTAAGTTTGCTTCGAAGATGCTTGAATATGAGGAAGCCAGACGAACTGTCAATCCGGAATATATCAATGCTCCGTTTATAACGAATCATGATATGCCCCGTGTCTCCAATGCATTAAACGGCAAGACCGAAGACATGAAGATGGCGGCGGCGCTGCTTCTGTCAATGCCCGGATCTCCGTTTATATACTACGGTGAAGAGTTAGGGATGAGCTCGAAGGGAACGAAGGATGAGAACAAGCGTCTTCCGATGATGTGGTCTGCATCCGATAATACGGGCATGTGTAAGGGCCCTGCTGATGCGGATCCGGGTATTGAGCAAAAATGCGAGCCTGCAGATTCGCAGATCAGCGCTCCGGACTCGCTGTATAACGTATATAAGAAGGGATTATCGATCAGGAACGAATATCCGGAGATCGCCCGCGGCGTAGGAGAGATAGTAGAACTGCCCGAAGCCGGCGATCAAGATATCGCAATGGTCAGGAGGACATGGAATGACCGGGTGATATATATACTCTATAACTTTGAAGACGAAGATATCTCCATGGAGCTGGATCATAAACCGGTTGCAACATTGTCGGTAAGCGGTGCAGAAGCGGATAAAGGAGTGATTCCGGCCCGGTCTGTTGTATTCCTTAGTGAATAGAAAATAACCCGATTGCAGCATCTGCCGGAAACGCTTAGTGCGGCATAGTCTGTAGTATATCTGAGTGAATAAAAGAATAACCCCTCTGTGGCATCTGCCGGAAACGCTAAGTGCGGCCCGGTATGCCCGGAAGGGTTATTTTTCATGCCGATTATTATTAAATAGCACCAAATCTGTCTTCGTTACGCTTCCAAAGGATGCCGAAGATTATGAGCCAGCCTATGGACTCGATCGTCGCTAACATATCATTGCCCATAAATTGAATTATGAGGGCCATGATAATGCATCCGAGGGCCATGAAGAACATAAGCCACATTGCGCCGCGAACATATTGCTCCTTATCCTTGAGTAATCTGTTGTCATTTCTTCTTCTTGCAAGACCGGGCTCGCCGGTAACAGCCATATATATCCCATTTCCGATACATAATGCGGCCAGAATGAGAGGCAGCCATATGGAATTGATCAGATTATAGATATCATTCATCAGAAAAAACCTCGCTCTGTATTGCAATATCACATTATTTCACATAGAAAAGTATATCATATTATGATCTTTATTCAAATGAATAAAACAGGATAAAACCGCCGATTTGTACCTGTTTTGTCAAGATTCACTACAAATCCATATCTAGTGGTCCGATATTTTCATATTTTAACGCGTGAAAACTTCAAATCACGATTTGTAAACATTAATATACACAACTTTTCTTAAAAAAATATCCATTTTATGCAAATATATGGGAATTATGCAGATATTGTGGTAAAATGTATTGAACTGTTAAGGCATGCCACCAAATATTGTGATTTAGTTTTTGGATCGCCGGATCAGGGCAAAATAAAAATGCAGGAAACTGCTTCCGAGACGTTGCAAATAATGCCTTATGTTGACCTGACTTGCAATATGACTTGCAAAATTCAGATATTAATTTTGTGCATTATATGATACAAAATGGCCGCCCGGTGTAAGGGTCGATCTAGATATTGTGGGTTACATAAAGTATTTATAACGGTTGCTTTCGCAATTGTTTGAAAGATAAGTATAATTCTGACAAATATAACAAATGCAATTTGGCAAAAATGACGGTGGTTTGATCATTGATAACGATGTGTATTTTATATAAAACTACGCATCTAATTATCAGATTTTTATATACAATTTTGACAGGAGGATTTATGTCAGTACTCACTCATTACATTTTGGTTTTTTTGATCTCAATGGTTCCTATCATTGAATTAAGAGGTGCCATTCCTTATGCGGTCGGTTTTATTGAAAGGGGAGTACCTCTCAGCCTTCCTTTGTGTTATGTTATAGCCATAATAGGTAATATGATCCCGGTTCCCATAATCTACCTGTTTGCCAGAAAGGTACTTGAATGGGGAAAGGATAAGAAGTTCATAGGCCGTTTCTTCACTTTCTGCCTGGAAAAAGGGGAAAGAGGCGGAGAAAAGCTTCAGTCCAAAGCCGGAAGGGGCCTGTATTTTGCGCTGTTCCTCTTTGTGGGAATACCTCTTCCCGGCACGGGCGCATGGACCGGTACGCTTGCAGCCAGCATACTTGATATGGATTTCAAGAAAAGCGTAGTCGCTGTTGTATGCGGAGTTGTACTTGCGGGTATCATAATGGGACTTTTCAGCGCAGGTGTTTTCAGTTTGATCTTCTCATAAGGAAGATACAAGGATACAGAAGATCTAAGGATTCAGCAGATATCAGGGTACAGAAGGCAGTATTATTAAATGAGATCGTTTCTTATTAAGAAGTATGATCCGGAGAATTCCGGGAATATCCGTATGGCATGTTATCTCATCCTCATCATGCTTGCTGTTGTGATGGGGTTTATCCTTATGGGCAGGGATATGCAGTCTCTGTTAAGATTCTATCTTGCCTTTTGGGCGCTCGGTATCGTGGTCATGCCGGCGGTCAGGCTGATATTTGGAGGCCTTGGATCTGACGGAGCCTATGTATTCGGCAGGGTTTTCGGACTTGCGCTGTGCGGATTTCTCATGTGGCTTCTTTCTTCTGTACATATTCTTCCGTTTAATGCCCTGTGTTCGATTTTGTGTGCTGTGATCCTCGCATTAGCAGGGTACGGCCTGTTATTTCTCAATTACCGTAAGAACAGGAACAAAGCCGATGTTGAAGATGAAGGCGGAGATGAAGATGAGGTTTCTGCCGGGTTCTTCGGTTCATTGTTCGCCATAGAGGACATCGTCAAGTGGGAATTGGTATTCCTGCTGATATTCGTGTTTTTGACCTGGCTCTTTGCAAGGCGCGTTCCGTCCTATGAGACGGAGAGGATCATGGATTATGCGTTCATGGTCTCATTGGATAAGACTTCATATATGCCTCCGCTGGATATGTGGGCGTCAGGCGGGTTCATCAATTATTACTATTTCGGGCAGTATCTCGTTACATATCTGTGCAAGATCAGTTTCGTGGACATAGCATACGGCTATTCTCTGGCCATGTCTCTAATCGGAACATGTGTTATTATATTCTCTTATGTGATCGTCCGGGCCTTGCTTGCGCGGAGCGGGGCAGTACGTGCAAAAGCCCCTGTTTTCGGCGGTATTATCGCGGCCCTCGCCGTGACCTGCTGCGGCAATTTCCATTATGTCGTGTTCGGTAAGATCGTTCCGGCTCTGTGGGATATGCTGCAGTTGGAAGGAGAGAAGCCGACGTACTGGTTTGCCAATTCGACCCGCTACATCGGATATATCCCGAACGTTGAGGCTGACCGAACGATTTCTGAGTTCCCCTGGTATTCCCTTATAATTGGCGATCTTCATGCGCATGTTATCGACATGATCATAGTGCTGACTATTATGGGCGTCATATTGAGCCTTGCACTTATCAATGCGGACAAGGCTTTCGCCTGCAGAAACGGGTCGGCCGGATCGGATACGGATGCTTCCGCCGAATCGGATGCGGATACTTCGGCAGACACAGGTAAAAAAACGGCGGATTCCCTTATCGGCGGCTCGAAGCTGCTCACGGACCTCTTTACGCCGAACACCATAGCACTGGGATTTCTCCTTGGTATTGCTGCAATGACCAATTACTGGGATTTCCCAATCTATTATGTGGTCGCAGGCAGCATTATCCTGTTTTTCAATATATACAGATACGGGCTTAAGCCTTATTCATTCGGCCTCACGGCCATAACCGGAGTATTCGTATATGTCGAGACGGGACTTGTCAAGCTTCCGTTTGATATCAAGTTTAAGAAGATGATGAACGGCATTGCCCTGTGCGAATACCATTCTAAGCTCTATCAGTGGCTTATATTATGGGGACTGCCTTTGCTTGTCCTTATAGTTTATGCGTTTTTCCTGTTCCATACATATAAGAAGAAAGAGACCGATGTTGAGAAGGATGCTGAGACTGATATTGATACAGATATTGAGCCGTATGGCCGGTGCCCGGTGTCCGCATCAGACTTATCCGTATTGCTTATCGGCCTGTGCGGTATCGGACTTGCCATCCTTCCGGAGATCATCTTTGTAAAGGACATATATATAGAAGGTTTCCCCAGATGCAATACGATGTTTAAGCTGACTTATGAGGCATTTATACTCCTCGGGCTTATGATGGGATATGTCATTGCAAGGATACTCGGATCGGCATCGGATACTGCAGACAGTCTTCGTGAGTTTGCGGCTTTCAGCAGGATAAGGGGCGCTTCTGTCTTTGCACTCTGCCTGCTCATTCTGACTCTGGGATATCCCGTGACATCATGCAGGATGTGGTACGGAGAACCTTCGGAATGGTCGTATAAAGGCCTGGATTCGACGTTCACGGCAAGGATGGATATGGGAGAGGAAGCTGAAGTATTAGAATGGATAAGGAATAATCTTAAAGGGCAGGAGATAATACTTACGGCAGAAGCAGACAGTTATTCGACGCAGGGTCTTATACCGGCACTCAGCGGACATCCGACGGTCCTTGGCTGGAGAACCCATGAGTGGCTCTGGCATAACAGCCGGGAGTATGTGAATGCAAGGGCTGAAGATATAAGGGCGATATATACGGCGACAGATAATGCCATCGTAAAAGAATTGATCGACCGGTATGGCATAGAATATATATATGTCGGCCCCACGGAACTTGAAAAGTACGGTCAGATAGATATAGACAGGCTTTCGAGTCTCGGAAGCATTGTCTACAGAGATAATTCGATATCTAGTGTTATTATAAGGTGTGCTGAATGAAGCTGGACGGAAAGTCAATCAAAATACAGGCCATGCTGTATATGTATATTCCCGTGATGATATTCCTTGTGGGATATACTAAGTGGTATTTTGCGCTTCCGACGGGATTTGTTCTTATTCTGTGCCTTATATTATTTATAAGGGATGATGATCTGTACAAACCGGAAGGCAATTGGGGACTCTATGATCCGGATGCATATATGGAACCCGGAGATGAGAGGGGCGAGGATGTGTCCGTACATCCTGCCATATTCCTTATTGCGGTTATTGCGATTGTAGCTGTCTGCCTTTTCTCGGGTATAGGCGGTGTCTTCCCTCAGGCGGGAGACTGGGAGAAGCATAATGCAGTCCTCAGAGATCTTATGCAGAGGTCCTGGCCCGTATATTATGATAAGTACGACCCGTCGATGCTCACATATTATCTCGGACAATACCTTGTTCCGGCCATAGTCGGCAAGATTACGGGTTCATTTGATGCAGCCAATGCCGTTATGGCGGCATACTGTATATACGGTCTGCTGCTTGTTTACCTTCTCTTGATAAGACTTACGAAAGCTGATAATGCCAAGAAGCAGCTGCTCGCGGTGGCAGTGATGCTCTTTTTCTGCGGTGCGCTCTGCCTGGTCCAGATGCTCCTTAAGCTTATTTATACCGACAGGATGTATTCGCTTGGCAGCTATCACTGGGTCCTTGTAGACGGAATAATGATCCAGTTCAGGAGCAATCTCGTCATGATAAGATGGGTGCTCCCTCAGATCATCGTTCCCTGGATGGCGGTCATGATATATATGGAAAAGATAAAAAGAGCGGAGTATTATGTGCTCATCCTGCTGCCGTCATTACTGTTCGGTTCCTTTTCTTTTGCGGCTTTGGCGGCAATGGCAATACTTACCACGATCATTATGTTATTAAATCGTAAGTTAACTATCAGACGAGTTTTGTCTCCGCTTAACATACTTCCGGCCCTTAGTCTGGGCTCAATTCTGTTCTTTTATTTCCTTGGGAATCTTCAGGTTGATAAGCCCGTAAGCTCAGGCTTCAGATTCGAAATATACGATCTTAAGCACATTGCCGTCTACCTGATATTCTGTTTCCTTATGTTCGGAGTTTATACTATATGTGTTTATGATAAGAATAAATATGATCCGTTATTCTATGTCAATACATTGATCATGTTAGTGCTTCCGTGGTTCCGCATGGGGCTCTGCAATGATGTCGTCATGTCGGGATCGATATCGTCGCTCTTCGTACTTATGATCATGGTGCTTGAGCTCCTGTTTGATGAGGGCAACAGCACAAAACTCGGCATATGTAAAGGAATAGTCATTGTGATGCTCATGTTGGGCATGACTTATCCCATATGTGAGCTGAGGGACAATATAAGATATAATTCAGAGGGCATGAATACAGCCTCTGCCTATGCATCGATGGAAGATTTCACGAGAAGAGGAGATTCGGAGATATCGGAAGACCTGATGTACAATTATTACACTTATGACATGGACGGCAAGATATTCTGCGAATACATAGCAAGAGTCGCTCCCTAGTCCGGATACGTATTCAGTAATACATGGCCCTCATTATCCATAAGGATCACATATATATCTTCATTTTCAAGCTTATGAGCATGTTCGATGGCCGCATCTGATCCTTCGGTCAGAAGGATGGTGCTCAGTATATCCCCATCCGTTGATGAACCGCATATCACCGTGGCACTTGCCAAGTCTGTCTCATACGGATATCCCGTCCGCGGATCGAGTATATGATGATACAGCCTGCCGTCTGATTCAAAGAATCTTTCGTATGTTCCCGATGTGACTACAGACATATCCTGTGCGGCAACAGTGGCTGACAGTTCGCCGCTTTGGGAAAAAGGCTTGCGGATCCCGACTTCATAAGGCGCACCGTTTTTATCCCCCATGGCGACCACATTTCCGCCAAGAGCGATGATCGCATTTGTTACACCGGCTTCTGACAGACTGTCTCTTAATCTGTCACCGATATATCCCTTGGCCAGGGCTCCGAGATCTATCATGCACCTGTCATCTGCAAAGGCAATCCTCTGATCATCTGCAAGGATGATATCATCAGGAGAGAGGTGGGGGAGAACGGAAGCGATCTCATCATCAGAAGGAATGACGGCATCCCCTGATCTGAAATCCCACAGATCGCTTAAAGGGGCGATGGCTATGTCGAATTTTCCACACGAGAGATCATTGGCCCTTAGCCCTGCCTCTATCATTTCATACAGTTCTGATGATACCTTATAAGCGGTAAGACCCTGTCCTTCATGCACAATCTCAATTTTGTCATTAATTAATCTGTGATTTAACATATATAGTTCTGAGTCAGGGTTTGTCCTGCTGCAGATAAGCTCGTATTTCTCGCATTCTCTACGGATAAACTCATTATAGTATCCGGAATCTTCAGAGCCATTATCAGGGATGGATGCGCTCCCGTGATCACCTGAACTGACGGCACCCGAAGAGCCCGTATCGGATATTCCGTATATCGTCACATTGACCATTGTATCGAAGTGAATCCCCGAATAACTGACAGGAAGCCCGGGCCTGTCATGATCTTTTGAGATCACTTCGACTGTAACACGATTTGGCAGACAGGCAATGACTTCGCCCAGGTGTGATATGCTCCCCTGACGCATGCATAACCCGTCCGGACAATCCGCTTCCGTCACGGAGACTGAATTGTCTTTTATCGTAATCGTATTGTGGGACAGTTCGATGGTCCTGTCTTCAGAGAGAGGATACTCCCCGATAACGGAACCGTTTTCAGTGATCCTTACGATGCTTCCGGCCTTATCACCCGAAATGATATGTATCAACAACAGGGAAAACAGCACGGCCGATATGAATATTAACAACCTGATATCCTTGGCTTTCATAGATAATAAGATACCACAACAGGCACGGATGATTCAAACGGACAGGATGAAGATGAGTAAAGGCCGAGACAAAACCTGAGAAGACAGATGACAAAGGTCGATATGGAAGATTATCAACATATATGATATATTTATACCCATGAAAACTCAAAGGATAGCCACGGAAGGAGTGGTGCTTGCGCTGGCACTGATCCTCGGCTTTGTTGACAGTCTTATCCCGATGCCGATACCCGTAGCGGGGATCAAGTTGGGGCTTGCCAATCTCGCCGTGATATTTGCGCTCTACAGGCTCAGTCCTGCAGAAGCCGTGATCATATCGATCGTCCGCGTGATCTTGTCGGGCCTTATGTTTGCGAGCCTGTCCGGGATCATGTATTCGCTTGCGGGCGCGGTTTTAAGCCTCATCGTGATGCAGGCCATAAAGCATTTTACCGATCATCATGTCATCATAGTGTCGGTATGCGGCTCGCTGGCCCATATAACCGGGCAGCTTGTTGTTGCGGGGGGTATGACGAGCTTTGCCATAGTGACATATTATGCTCCGATATTACTCGTGTCAGCATTGATAGCAGGCGTTATCATAGGAACCCTCGCAAGCATCTTAAACGACAGAGTGCCGGTACCTGCAGCACCTGAAAACAGAGAACAATGAGAAAACAGATTGAAGCTCTGCGCGCACTTATGCGTCAGAACGGTATCGATAACTACATAGTGACGACAACGGATGCCCACAACAGCGAGTATGTGAGTAGCCACGACATGGTCCTGCAGTACCTAAGCGGATTCACAGGAAGCAACGGAACCCTGCTCGTGACAGAGACTGAAGCCCTGCTCTGGACTGACGGAAGGTATTATATCCAGTGCGAGAGGGAGCTTGAGGGCAGCGGAATATCCATGATGCGCCAGGGAGATGAGAGAGATCCCTCGGTCGAGAAATACCTTGCCGATCATCTTAAGCCCGGCGACACCCTCGGATTCAACGGATATAACATCACGAAGCATCAGTCGGATACATATCTGTCCAAGTGTCCTTATGATGTAAAAATACGGTCGATCAACGATCCGGCCCCCTGTGTTCCCGACCCCTCGCAGGCGAACACCGTATATATAGTTATCGACTCAGACCCTGCAGGCATGATCTGGGATTCTGATACAGACGATCCGCGTCCTGCAAGACCCCATGATCCGATAAGAGAGCATGATATCAGATTTGCCGGAGCATCGGTTGCGGACAAGCTTAAGCAGGTCCGTGAGGCCATGGGAGATAAGGTATCGGCCCATATACTTAGCAGCCTGCCTGACATAATGTGGCTTTATAACATAAGAGGCCGTGACATCCTCTACAATCCGGTTGCTCTTAGCTATTCATATATCACGCATGATAAGGCCTATCTCTTCGTACAACAGGGCACTGTTGACGGTTCGCTTGAGAAAAAGCTTTCAGAATCAGGTGTTATTATATGCGATTATGATGGCTTTACGGACTTTTTGCGGAAACAGCCCGTTTCTTCGGCCATATTGCTTGATGAACGCGAGATATCAGTTATGATATATGATGCGGCCGCAAAAAGAGCGCAGATCGTCAATAAGTCCAATCCGACGGCGCTTCTTAAGGCGGTTAAGAACGAGACGGAGATCCGTTCGATGAAGGATTACTTCTTAACGGACAGCTGTGCGATGACTGCCTATCTCTATGCCGTTAAGAAGATCATGGGCTGCAATATCCCCGATGAGATGGAGAAGCTCTTCGCCGGAGATACCAAGCTTGCCGGCCTCATCCGCAGATATTCGGACACCGCTTCCGACACTGACAAAGCTGCCGACACCACCAAAACATCCGCCACCGCCCAAAGCAGCGCAGAGAACATATCCGCCCCCGCCTTTGATGAGCTTAAGGCCGGCCGTCTCTGCGACGAGATAAGACTCGCTGCGGACGGCTGCTTCGACCTGTCATTTACAACGATCGCGGCATACGGGCCGAATGCGGCCATGATGCATTATGAGGCAAGAGAAGACTCATATGCCCCGATAGAAAGCCGCGGAATGCTCCTTACGGACTGCGGCGGCCAATACCCCGGGGCGACCACCGATGTTACAAGAACTATCGCCGTGGGTCCCGTCACTGAAGAAGAGAAGAGATGCTTTACGCTCGTACTCAAGGGGTGGCTTGCTCTTATGCATGCCACGTGGATCGAGGGATGTACGGGACGTAACCTGGATATCCTGGCCAGACAGTACCTCTGGAGCGAAGGGATCGATTACAAATGCGGCACAGGTCACGGAGTGGGCAACTGCTTAAGCGTGCATGAAGGACCGCAGAACATCCGCTGGCGATATATCGAAGGCTCATCAGAGGCAGTATTAAGACCCGGTATGGTCGTAACCAACGAGCCCGGCGTCTATATCGAGGGCCGTTTCGGTATCCGTACCGAGAATACGATGCTCGTAACCGAGAAGTTTATACGTGACGGAGACCGCTATCTGGGCTTTGAGAACCTCACGATGGTGCCGATCGACACGGATCTTGTAGATCCGGCACTTCTTGATGACAGAGAGCGTGCATGGCTTTCTGAATACAACGACAAAGCATACGACTTATTATCACAATATATATAAGATATATAAGATACAAATAATTGGAGGTATATATGGTACGCAGAATACTTCGGGAAGTAGGACAGTATAAGGCTGTCTCGATAGCGACTCCCCTGTGTATGATCATAGAGGTCATCGCGGAGATGTTTATCCCGTATCTGATGGCTTCGATCATCGATAAGGGTGTCAACGCCGGTGACATGAGTCATATACTCAAGGTCGGGGGCATGATGATCGTCATAGCGGCCATCGGTCTCTTGGGAGGTCTTGCAGGAGGAGTGTTCGCCGCGAAGGCAGCCACTGGGTTTGCCAAGAACTTAAGAAAGGCCATGTTTGACAGAATACAGGGATATTCATTCGCCAATATAGACCGTTTTTCAACGGCCGGCCTGGTCACCAGACTTACAACGGATGTGAATACCCTTCAGATGGGCTATCAGATGGCGCTTCGCATGATGATGCGGGCTCCGGCATCGCTCATTGTTGCCCTGGTCATGTCCTTTGTCATCAATTCAAGGATCGCGGTCATCTATCTGGTGGCGGTGCTTGCGCTTTCCTTTGTGCTGTTCCTCATAATATCAAGGGCTACAAAGTACTTTAAGCAGGCCTTTCCTAAATACGATGATCTTAACGAATCCGTGCAGGAGAATGTTTCGGCCATCAGAGTGGTCAAGGCTTTTGTAAGAGAGGATGAAGAGGTCAGCAAGTTTAAGAAGGCTTCGCAGGCGATATATGACATATTCAGCAAGGCTGAAGGCGCGACGGTTTATCAGATGCCTGCCATGATGCTCACTGTATACAGCTGCATACTTTTAATAAGCTGGGTCGGCGCCAAGATGATAGTTGCGGATTCACTGACTACCGGACAGCTGATGAGTCTGCTCGCATATTGCATGAACATACTGTTCAGCCTGATGATGGTATCGATGATCTTTGTGATGTTCTCGATGGGTTCGGCTGCTATCCAGCGTATATATGATGTGCTGGAAGAGAAGACGACGATCACGAATCCGGAGAATCCCGTATATGAGGTGAAGGACGGTTCGATAGATTTTGAGAATGTTGAGTTTGCCTACAATAAGGATGCGAAGGAGAATGTGCTTAAGAATATCAATCTGCATATAGACAGCGGCGAGACCATCGGCATAATCGGATCCACGGGAAGTGCCAAGACGTCTCTTGTCAACCTCATAAGCCGTCTGTATGACGTATCTTCAGGTTCAGTCAAGGTCGGAGGCATCGATGTCAGAGACTATGACCTTCAGACTCTTCGTAATAAGGTGTCCGTTGTACTTCAGAGCAACACACTTTTCTCGGGCACGATATATGACAACTTAAGGTGGGGCGATGAGAACGCCACATATGCCGAGTGCCAGAAGGCGGCGACTCTTGCCTGTGCCGATGAATTCATCAAGAAGATGCCTGACGGCTACAACACATGGATAGAGCAGGGCGGAAGCAACGTCTCGGGCGGACAGAAGCAGAGGCTGTGTATAGCAAGGGCGCTTCTTAAAAAACCGAATATTCTTATCCTTGATGACAGCACATCGGCAGTGGATACCGCGACGGACGCCAAGATAAGGAAGGCATTCAGGGAAGAGATCCCCGGGACCACGAAACTCATAATAGCACAGAGGATAAGCTCCGTTATGGATGCTGACAGGATAATAGTCATGGAGAACGGCGAGATCGACGGCTTCGATACTCATGAGAATCTCCTTGAGAATAACAAGATCTATAAAGAGGTCTATGATTCACAGATGCAGGGCGGAGGCGACTTCGACGAAGCATCGCGAAAGGACGGTGAGTGATATGCCGGGACCGATGAACAGAGCACAGAGAGGCGTTAAGCCGTCAATAGAGAATCCGGGTAAGGTCTTTAAGAGACTGTTATCCTACATATTCAAGGATTTTAAGGGTCTTTTTGCGGTCGTCTTCGCGATGATAGTGATAAGCGTACTTGCCAATATCCAGGGCACGCTTTTTACCAAGAGACTCATAGATGACTATATCACTCCGTTTTTGCTTAATACCGATACGCCTGACTTTACGCCCTTAAGGAACGCCATCTTAAGAGTTGCATGCTTCTACGGGATAGGAATACTGGCGGGGTTCATTCAGAACAAGGTGATGATACGTATATCACAGGGTGTCCAGCGTAACCTTCGTAATGACATGTTCTCGCATATGGAGACCCTGCCCATCAGATACTTCGATACGCACAGCCACGGCGATATCATGAGTATATATACCAACGATATCGATACGCTGCGCCAGATCGTGAGCCAGACCATACCGCAGCTTGTCAACTCGTTATTTACGATAGTCAGCGTGTTTATAAGCATGCTGATCTTAAGCATTCCTCTGACCGTTGTGACGCTCATTATGGTCAGCATATCCGTGTTCTCTGCCAAGGTTGCAGGCGGACTGTCGGGTAAGTATTTCGTGAAACAGCAGAAAAACCTCGGTGCGGCCAACGGTTATATCGAGGAGATGATAGGCGGAATGAAGGTGGTCAAGGTCTTCTGCCATGAGCAGGCTTCGATAGAAGGCTTTGACAAGCTAAATGAGGAACTGTGCGAATCATCCAACAACGCCAACAAGTTCTCCAATATCTTAGGTCCCATCAATGCGCAGATCGGAAATATAAGCTATGTGATCTGTGCCGTAACGGGCGGGGTGTTGGCCCTGAACGGGTGGACAGGCCTGACTCTGGGAGGACTTGCAAGCTTCCTTACTTTTAACAAAAGCTTCAATATGCCCATTAACCAGGTAAGCATGCAGATAAGTTCGATCGTGATGGCGCTTGCCGGTGCGGACAGGATATTCAGGCTCCTGGATGAAGAGCCCGAAGCGGATGAAGGATATGTGGTGCTTGTAAGAGTCGAGGAAAAGGACGGTAAGATCGTTGAGACCGACAAGCACACGGGCCGCTGGATGTGGAAGCATACCCATCAGGAATCGGGAGAGGTCGAGTACAAGGAGTGGGAAGGTGATGTGACCTTCGACGGCGTGGACTTCGGATACACTGATGATAAGATGGTGCTTCATGATATACATATGTTTGCGAATGCCGGCCAGAAGATCGCCTTTGTCGGCAGTACCGGTGCGGGCAAGACGACCATCACCAATCTGATCAATCGTTTCTATGACATTCAGGACGGCAAGATCAGATATGACGGCATCAACATCAATAAGATCCGCAAGGCGGACTTAAGGCACAGCTTGGGCATGGTGCTGCAGGAGACGCATCTTTTCACGGGTACGGTAGCTGACAATATCCGCTACGGAAAACCTGAGGCGACTATGGATGAGGTCATCGCAGCAGCACGTCTTGCCAATGCGGACGGTTTTATACGAAGGCTTCCGGACGGCTATGATACGATGCTTACGGGAGACGGGGCCAACTTAAGCCAGGGCCAGAGGCAGCTTCTGTCGATCGCGAGAGCGGCTATAATGAATCCGCCCGTGCTCATACTGGATGAGGCTACATCAAGCATAGATACACGTACGGAGCGCATAGTTCAGAAGGGCATGGACAGCCTTATGAAGGGCCGCACGACATTCGTCATCGCCCACAGGCTCTCAACCGTGCGTAACAGTGATTGTATAATGGTACTTGAGCAGGGCAGGATAATAGAACGCGGAACGCATGATGAACTTATCGCGGCAAAGGGCAAGTATTATCAGCTCTATACAGGTAATAACATCGCGTAGATGAGTGTAGGGGCGGTATAAATGCCTGTCACGGATATGACCTCGGAGATGATCGCGGATATGCTTCCGGCACTTGCCAAATTCCGAGTCATATAGTATAATAGTCCTAACCTGTTGATAGGTGTACCTGATGTTTTGAACCTACATTTACTTTAAACGGGATTCCTATATTGCGAGAGAATATGTCAGGCCTCCGAGAATAGCGATATTCATGAATGGTAACATTCCTGGATGGGCCTATCTTGAATGAACATTCATAATGCAGTGGAAGACAGACGCTCATCGTTGCGGTGACCCACCTGGCTATAAGCTAGGAGTCAAAATACAGGAGCCTTATCACAGGCCAATAAAAAAGCGACCCACAGGGTTGCTTTTTTATTGACGATAATATAGAATTATCGTTGGTTTATTTTGCGCAAATGCGTGAGTTTAAGTGAAAGGGAGAACATTAACATGAGGAGAAAAGGGAGAACTGTGAATAACAGCAATGTATTGAAGAAAACGGCACTTATATTGTGCGGCATCATGGTACTGGCACAGCTTGCTGCATGCGGCAAGGAGATACCTGAGGAGAATACGCATACTGAGAAGGCAACAGAGGCAGGATCGAGTGAAGAGAGTTCGTCTGAAGAAGTGTTCACCGAGCCCGCACAGATTGTTGAGAATGCTTACTTTGAAGAGAACAACATTACATTCAGCGACAAGAAGGAATTCGACATTCCTTTTGCGGCGGGAACCTATGATCCCGAAGAGCTTAATTACAAGGAATACAAGGGTGTTACGGTAGAGCCTCAGGGCAATGCCCATCTTACGATAGGTGAGGTTAAACCTGCCAAATGCGATAAGGACGGATACAAGGCCTTTACTCTTGATTATTCGCTTGAAGGCGTTATCCGTACAACCGTAGATACGTTTGATTATGATGAGAACTACTCATATGAGCCTCAGTTCCCTCATATCGATCTTACGGATTACTATACCGGCAAGCTGCTTCCTTACTATCCGACACTGGAGAGAGAAGAGGAAGGCTATGACTATATAGAGAGACTTGTATTCAACGATGAGACCACTGAAGTTGCATACTTTAATCTTGCTTCCTTCGGTACTCCCGAGGAAGGTGAATGGCAGATCGACGAGTCTTCGGATGATTCAAGATTCCAGTTCTATGATACCAAGGTTGTTGAGGAACATACCATCGAGATCAGGATACCGGAAGGCTTTGACGGTCTGGTCCTTGCGATAGATCTTAACGGTATCTCTGAATATGATACATCAGAGTATCGTGAGTATCAGAGTACGGAAAAAAGACTTGTATTTGATGCGGATTCATCCGGATATGCATACAAGCCCGAGACATCTGCATTTATCAGGATCGCTGATATGTGAGGGATTGATTGAAAAAGATATACCTAATACTTAAAGAGTTCGGCAGGCAGATGGCGAGAGACAATATATCAGCCTATGCGTCAAGCACGGCATTTTTCTTCTTCCTGTCAGTCGTGCCGATCCTGCTGATCATATCGACCGTGATAACCTTCACGCCGCTTACGAAGGATGCACTCCTTCAGGAGATACTGCCTGTTTTACCTGCGACGGTGAGCTCGACGATCGTAAGATTCATAGACCAGATATATGCCAAGGCGGGAACAATCCTGCCCATAGCCGTGATCGTGGCCGTATGGTCTGCCGGTAAAGGTATGATGGCTCTTCAGATGGGGCTCAATGTAGTTCATGGAGTTGTCGAAGACCGCAATTTTATCATCATAAGGCTCCAGGCAAGCTTTTATATGATAGTTACTCTGGCGGCGCTTTTAATGACCTTTGGCGTGTCCATGATCGGCAAGACGCTCATAGGGTATGTGAGCAGGCTCGCTCCTCATATGCTGGATATAACCCATTTCTTTGTAAGATACAGGTTCATATTCGGATGGGCGATGCTGACCATTATGTTCACGCTCATATATAAGTTCATCCCCAATATGAAGCTCAAGGCGAGGTATCAGATCCCCGGCGCGGCATTTACCGCTGTCGGATGGCAGCTTTTGGCATTGGGTTTTTCCGTATATGTCGATAACTTCGGCGGGATGAGCGTCTACGGCTCACTCTCAACGATCGTCATCGTTTTGATGTGGCTGTACATGAGCATGTACATATTGCTCATAGGAGCCAATCTTAACAGGTATTTCAAGCCTCTGATCCGTGTCTTCTTTAAAAGAAGCGAGAACAGAGATAGTGATAAGCAAGCGGAATGACATATTTACCGCAATCTATAACAGAAGGAAGGATAACCTTACGATGAAAGAACAACTCGAACAGATCAAAAAGGATGCCTTAAGCCAGGTAAGCGGCTGCGGCGAAGTTGATAAGCTCAATGAGATCAGGGTCAACTTCTTGGGCAAGAAGGGACAGCTTACGAGCATTCTTAAGAGCATGAAGGATGTATCTCCGGAAGACCGTCCCAAGGTCGGCCAGCTTGTCAATGAGACAAGAGCGGAGATAGAGAAGGTCCTCGATGAGGCTCAGCTTAAGCTTCAGAGGGCATTAAGAGATGCTCAGATGAAAAAAGAGGTCATTGATGTGACTCTTCCCGCGAAGAAACAGGCAGTAGGGCACAGACACCCCAATGCCATAGCTCAGGATGAGGTCGAGAATATATTCATCGGTATGGGTTATGAAGTTGTCGAAGGTCCCGAGATAGAGACTGATTATTACAATTTTGAAGCACTCAATATTCCTGCCGACCATCCGGCCAAGGATGAGCAGGACACATTCTATATCAATGATGAGTATCTGCTGCGTACGCAGACATCCGGAACCCAGGTGCACGTAATGGAAAAGGGCAAGCTGCCTATACGTATGATAGCGCCCGGAAGAGTATTCCGTTCCGATGAAGTGGATGCCACACATTCCCCTTCGTTCCATCAGATCGAGGGACTTGTGATCGATAAGCATATAACGTTTGCGGACCTTAAGGGGACGCTTTGGGAGTTTGCCAAGGAGCTCTTCGGCCAGGATACCAAGGTCAGGTTCAGGCCTCATCACTTCAACTTTACGGAACCTTCCGCAGAAATGGATGTAAGCTGCTTCAAGTGCGGCGGATCGGGCTGCAGATTCTGTAAGGGAACAGGCTGGATCGAGATACTGGGCTGCGGCATGGTCCATCCCAACGTGCTTAAGATGAGCAAGATAGATCCTGAGGAGTACAGCGGATTTGCCTTTGGTATCGGACTTGAGAGAATAGCTCTTCTTAAGTATGAGATCGATGATATGAGACTGCTGTATGAGAATGACACGAGATTCCTCAAGCAGTTCTAAAAGTGACCGGAATTATAATCTTGATTAAATTAATTGGAGGATATAAGTAATTATGAATACCGCTTTATCATGGATAAAAGCATATGTACCCGATCTGGATGTGACTCCGCAGGAATATCTGGATGCGATGACGATGACGGGTACCAAGGTTGAGACATATGAGTGCCTTGATAAGAATCTCAGCAAGATCGTTGTCGGACAGATACGTTCGATCGCTCCTCATCCCGATGCAGACAAGCTTATAGTATGTCAGGTGGATATAGGAAGTGAGACAATACAGATCGTTACGGGAGCACCAAATGTATCGGAAGGAGATAAGGTACCCGTGGTACTTGACGGCGGTAAGGTTGCAGGCGGCCATGACGGCGGCCCTCTTCCCGAAGACGGAATAGAGATACATAACGGCAAGCTCAGGGGTGTGGACAGTTTCGGAATGATGTGCAGCATCGAAGAACTTGGCTCTGACAGGAACTTCTATCCCGAAGCTCCGGAAAACGGCATATACATATTCCCCGAAGATACGAAGGTAGGGGACGATGCGATAGAGGTACTCGGACTTCATGACTGCGTATTTGAGTACGAGATAACATCTAACCGTGTGGACTGCTACAGCGTCCTTGGTATCGCAAGAGAAGCCGCAGCAACGTTCGGTAAGAAGTTTGTGCCTCCGGTCGTGAATGTCAAGGGCAATTCGGAAGATGTCAATTCTTATGTTTCCGTGGAAGTTAAGGATACGGATCTGTGTACAAGATACTGCGCAAGAGTCGTTAAGAATATTAAGATCGCTCCCTCTCCGCAGTGGATGCAGAGAAGACTGGCTGCCAGCGGCATAAGGCCGATCAACAATATTGTCGATATTACCAACTATGTCATGGAAGAATACGGTCAGCCCATGCATGCGTTCGATCTGGATACTGTATCAGGTCATAAGATAATCGTTAAGCGTGCCTCTGATGGAGATAAGTTCGTGACTCTTGACGGCCAGGAGAGGACTCTTGACAACGAGATGCTCATGATCTGTGATGCCCAAAAGGAGATAGGCATAGCCGGCATCATGGGCGGTGAGAACAGTATGATCACTGACAATGTGACGACCATGCTGTTTGAGGCTGCATGCTTTAACGGCGCCAATATAAGAAAGTCAGCCAAGAGACTGGGCTTAAGAACCGATGCTTCAGGCAAGTTTGAGAAGGGTCTCGATCCCCGCAATGCGCTGGATGCGATCAACAGGGCCTGTTCCCTCATAGAGGAACTCGGCTGCGGAGAGGTCGTAAGCGGAGTTGTGGATGTCTGCGAGCCTCTTGCAGACTTAAGAGTGATCGATTTTACGACTGAACGCATCAATGATCTGCTGGGTACGAATCTTGGCGATGATGTGATGCTTGACATATTCAAGTCACTTGAGCTTGAGACCGAAAAGACCGATAAGGGATACCGCATGACGGTTCCTTCATACAGACAGGACCTTGAGGGCGTAGCGGATCTGGCAGAAGAAGTGGCCAGGTTCTACGGATATGACAAGATCGGTTCGACGCTTCCTTCAGGCGAAGCTACGACCGGTAAGATAAGCTTCAAGCGCCGTATAGAGGATAAGGCACGCGAGATCGCCGAATACTGCGGCTTCTCGCAGGGTATGTGCTACAGTTTTGAGAGTCCTAAGGTGTTCGATAAGCTTCTTATACCGGCTGATGATGTATTGAGAAATGCGATCACGATCAGCAATCCTCTGGGCGAGGACTTCTCTATAATGAGAACGATCTCACTTAACGGCATGCTCACATCGCTTTCGACCAACTACAACAGACGCAACAAGGACGTCAAGCTCTATGAGATGGCCAATATATATATCCCCAGAAGCCTTCCGCTTACGGAGAGCCCGGATGAGAGGATGCAGTTTACGCTCGGGTTCTACGGAGAGGGCGATTTCTTCACGATGAAGGGTGTGATCGAAGAGTTCTTCGACAGCATCGGGATGAACAAGAACGTGATGTATGACGGCAAGGCGGGAAGGCCTTATCTCCATCCCGGACGTCAGGCCAATATCATATATGACGGGAAGATAGTCGGATATCTGGGTGAGGTACATCCTGAGGTATGTGACAACTATGATATCGGGACCAAGACATATATCGCGGTTTTAGATATGCCGGAGATCGTGCCGAATGCAAGCTTCGACCGCAAGTATACGGGCGTAGCGAGGTTCCCGGGTGTGACAAGAGACATCTCGATGGTAGTACCTAAGGAGATCCCCGTGGGTGATATCGAGGCCATGATAAGACAGCGCGGCGGCAAGCTGCTGGAAGCTTACAACCTCTTTGATATATACGAGGGCGAGCAGATCAAGGAAGGCTTTAAGTCGGTCGCTTACAGTATCACGTTCAGAGCATCTGACCGTACTCTTACCGATGATGACGTGAATGCGGCCATGAAGAAGATACTGAACGGACTGGATTCGATGGGTATCGAACTGAGACAATGACAATGACAGGTCGCCGGGTGGGTGCAAGCTTATCCGGCGATATCATTTACCCGATCCGCTCTTTTTTTACGGACATGCATATTGTATTGATATAAATGTGCGATGAGTACATGCTTGAATGGAGGTTATGGATTATGAATGACAGAAATATCTGGAAAGAAGCTACACAGAAGAAGGTCCGCGAGATAGACAAGTTCGCTGCCGGGTATATGGACTTCCTCAATAATGGTAAGACCGAGAGGGAGTGCTGCGATCTGGGCGTTGCGATGCTCGAGGATGCAGGATATGTGGAGCTGTCGAAGGCCATTAAGGCGGGCAGAAAGCTTAAGGCCGGCGATAAGGTATATACGACACAGATGAATAAGTCGATCGCGGCATTTAAGATCGGCAAAAAGCCCATGAGCGAGGGAATGAACATACTCGGCGCCCATATCGACAGCCCGAGACTGGATATCAAGCAGAATCCTCTGTATGAAGACGGCGGGCTGGCGCTTTTGGATACGCACTATTACGGCGGCGTCAAGAAGTATCAGTGGGTAACGATCCCTCTGGCTATCCACGGCGTCGTAGTCAAGAAGGACGGCACGATCGTTGAGATCAACATAGGCGAGGATGAGGACGATCCGGTGTTCTTCATCTCGGATCTGCTCATTCATCTTGCGTCCAAGCAGATGGAGAAGAAGGCATCCGAGGTCATTGAAGGCGAGGCGCTGGATGTGATCGTCGGCAACATGCCGCTTAAGGATGAAAAAGACAAGGAGACTAAGGATGCGGTCAAGGGCAATATCCTTAAGCTCCTTAAGAGCGAATATGACATAGATGAGGCTGATTTTGCATCGGCAGAGCTGGAGGTCGTGCCCGCAGGTAAGGCCAGAGAGGCCGGTTTTGACAGGAGCATGATCTTATCATACGGTCATGATGACAGAGTCTGCGCCTATCCTTCACTTAAGGCACTGCTGGATGTGCCGGCCTGCGACAGGACTGTGTGCGCGATCCTGGTCGATAAGGAGGAGATAGGATCCGTGGGAGCTACGGGCATGAGATCGAAGTTCTTCGTCAATGCGGTGGCGGAGATCATCAATCTCACAGAGGGCAGCTACAGCGAACTTCTGCTCAACAGATGCATGGCCAATTCATATATGCTGAGCTCTGACGTGAATGCCGGATTCGATCCCAAATATGCCGATAAGTTTGAAAAGAAGAACGCTTCATATCTCGGCAACGGAATGGCACTTATCAAGTTCACGGGCGCAAGGGGCAAGTCAGGCTCCAATGATGCCAATGCGGAATATATTGCGAAGCTGCGCAATATCCTCGATAAGGACAAGGTCGTATATCAGACGGCGGAGCTGGGCAAGGTGGATGCAGGCGGTGGCGGAACCATCGCATATATCATGGCTCTGTACGGAATGAACGTCATCGACTGCGGAATCGCCGTGCTCAACATGCATGCGCCGTGGGAAGCCGTGAGCAAGGCCGATCTGTATGAGACTTATCTAGGATACAAGTGCTTCCTTAAGAACATTGATGCGGAGTAATAAAGGGCATGAAGACCAGTGATTTCTACTATGATCTGCCTGAAGAGCTGATCGCCCAGGATCCGCTTGAAGACAGGAGCTCTTCGAGGCTACTTCTGCTGGATAAGTCGACGGGGCAGACTGCGCACGCCGTATTCAGCGATATTATCGATTATCTGAATCCCGGTGACTGCCTTGTGCTCAACAATACCCGCGTGATCCCGGCCAGACTCTTAGGCGTTAAGCCTGATACCGGAGCGGCTATAGAGGTATTCCTCCTTAAGAGATTAAGTGATACGGAGTGGGAGACTCTCGTGCGTCCGGGTAAGAAGCTTAGGACCGGAGCGCATGTTTCCTTCGGCGACGGGCTTTTAACAGGTGAGATAATCGAACAGCTTCCTGACGGCAATCGTATAGTAAAATTTAATTACGATGGTATTTTTGAAGAGATTCTGGATAAGCTCGGAGAGATGCCTCTGCCACCGTATATCACACATAAGCTCGCTGATAAGGAGAGATATCAGACTGTCTATTCCAAGTATGAGGGCAGTGCTGCGGCTCCGACTGCAGGACTTCATTTCACGAAGGAACTGCTCAAGCGCATAGAGGAAAAAGGAGTGCGGCTCGCCTATGTGACGCTCCATGTGGGCCTCGGTACCTTCCGACCTGTCAAGGTCACGGAAGTGACGGAGCATAAGATGCATTCCGAGTTCTATATGATCGATGAGGAGACTGCGGATATCATCAATGATACGAAGGATAAGGGCGGTCGTGTGATATGTGTGGGCACTACGAGCTGCAGGACCATAGAGAGCGCTGCTTTTAAGGATGAGGACGGCAGATACAGGCTTAAGGCGGCATCGGGTGATACAGATATATTCATATATCCGGGGTATGAGTTCAAGCTCTTGGACTGCCTTATCACAAACTTCCATCTGCCTGAATCGACGTTGATCATGCTCGTGTCGGCTCTGGCCGGTCGTGAAAATGTGTTAAATGCCTACAGGGAGGCGGTAACTGAGAAGTACAGATTTTTCTCATTCGGGGATGCCATGTTGATAATCTGAACTGAAATGCGACATTTGTCGCACAAGAAAAGAGCCTCAAGAGGGCTCTTTTTTGTGCGTAAATCGGAGATGTATGCCGTTTTTGAATGTAACCGATAAGAATTGCTCGTCTAAAAGCGTGACTTTTGTCAGAATCTGCCGGACGAATGATTGAAGCACCTGCGGTTCGACTGATTGAGCCAGCCGCTTGTAATAGATGTAGTTCCTGCCTTGAAGATTCTTCGCTATAATGAACTCTGATGACTTCTGTATGAAGATTTCGTCGTCAGCTGCTTCTCCCGGATCATGCTCATAGACAGCTATCTGTTGGTCGATTTCGTCAAGTTCCTTTTCCAAGTCCTCACGCTGCAATATATAGTCCTTTTCTGACATGGCATTATCGTCATAAAGGAAAAGATTTCTCAGCCTGTCCAAGGCTCTTACGACCTTATTGCGGCGCGATTTAAGTTTCCCTATTCCAGCAGTCTGCTTAACTGGAGATTTAATATCGTCAGCTTTGCCATAGATGCTGCCGTGTAGTCTACCGGAAAGCAGGAGAGAATGCAGATGTTCCAAGTCTTCTTGCTCGATTCCGATTATGCCCTTGAATGGTTCGCCGCAAAGAATACGCTCTTGCAGCTGCTCAATGGTAGTCTCCAGTGTAAAAGCAGACTGTGCATTCAGCATATTAAGGATCAGATTGAAGATGAATTCGCCTACCTTGGTGTCAGAAATTGTCTGCTGATCGCACAGATTGATGCTCTTACGACGATTGTTGCAGTGGTACAGCGAATGCTCCCAGCCATCTCTTTTGCCGACAGGAGAGGAGTACATCATGCCGCCACACTTCGCACAGTATAGTATGCCGCCGAAGATGTGAGTATGCTTGACACGGTAGTCGAACTGACCTCGTTCTTTTCGCAACCGCTGGTTTTCTGTCAGAATTGCGACGATCCGGTCCTTTTGTTCTCTGGAGATGATGGCCGGGTGGTGGTCTGTTATAGTGACCCACTCGGATTCGTCCTTGACCTTTTGCCTGCTTGCATCCTTGTGAACATTGTACAGATAGTCTCCGCAGTAGAAGATGCTGCGGAGAATGATATCAATAGATGTAGGAGTCCAAGTATAGCCAAGCCTGGTTCTGGAACCGGAGTCATTCAGCTCTCGGGCCAGACGGACAAGCGAGCGTTCCTTTTCATACCAGTCGTACATGAAATGTACGATTTCAGACTCCGGTTTATTGATAGAGAAGATATGCTCGATAGGATCATAGTCGTAGCCGAATGGGATTCTGCCGCCGTTCCATTGACCATTGTTTGCACGGGAGATCATTGTTGCGGTCACTCGCTCTGATGTCATGTTACGCTCCAGCTCGGCGAACACCAGAATGATCTTAAGCATAGCCTCGCCCATAGCAGTAGAAGTATCGAACTGCTCGCTCTTTGAAACGAAAGTCACGCCAAGGTCCTTAAGCTCGTTGTACATTGTGGCAAAGTCAAGGAGATTACGGCTAATACGGTCGATTTTCCAGACCAGAAGATGCGTAAATGCCCCAGTTCTTAGCTGGGACATCATGCGCTGGTATTCTGGACGGTCGGTGTTCTTACCGGAGTAACCTGCGTCCTCAAAGATTTCATAGCTGTCGGTGTTTAGTATCAGCTGTGAGTATGCAATTAAGTCTTTTCGCTGCATCGGCAGCGAGTCTTTATCGACCTGCATCTGTGTTGAGACACGGATATAGATCGCAACTCTGTTTTTTCGTTCTTGTTCCATAGATTATTGATTTTTCATGCAGTCGAACCTATAAACACTACCTTTAGAAGCCGGAAAAAAGCATTCAAGGCTCTCTTTTCATTGCAGATTGAATGCCCTCTCTCAATTCTACGTACGTACACGTTACTGGACCAAGGGAAAGCAGTGATGGAAGAGTAATTGACTTCTGATTAGGCTTCTCTGAGTCCAGCACAGCCGTTCGCAGCACAAAGAACTCCCAAAGGTCGAGATCAAGTATGTTCTCGTCGGCAGACATAGCCTTGCATAAAGCAAAGACATAGCAATCAGAATTGCGCTGCTTTGGAGCATCGTCCTTGTAGTCTCCGGTTTCGTCCGGTACACGAGCTGGAGCGATACTGTAAGAGACATGATCCGGGTGTTTGCTATCCCACGACTGGACATATGCAGCACATTTGATCTCGATGCGCCAGCCCTCCGGTGATAGCAGGTCGTATGGTCGCCACATGACACGCTGGTGTTCAGCCGGATCATTTGCGGCACCGATTGCTGTTGAGACTATGTATTCTGCCAGAACACCACGCTGGACATTGTTTACGAAGTCACTGTAGGCCCACTGCCAGAAATCTTGCACGGAGATATCAGTCTCTTTGCCGTCTCTGATGAAATGATCGTTTCCCTTGTACATTCAGTTTCGTCCTCCCTTCAAGAAAGCTTATGATGATAGTCTTTTTTCCTGCTCAGAATCTTCCAGAGTAGCAAGCATACCGTCCATGTATGACAGTACTTTGCTCTGGAGATCGGCAGGCAGCTTGTTGAATTTGGAATTGAAAGCGGCATCCTTACGGCTGGATATGTCCGTCTGAACGTATGGATCAATGCCGTAAGCAAGAAAGTCAAGACTGACCGAAAAGTAGTCTGCTATTTTGCAAAATTTCTCGACAGACGGTATGCCTCTGCCTTTCTTCCAGTCAGTGAAAGAACTGTTAGAAATGCCGATTTCACGGGTGATTGCTTTCAGATTAGTCTGATTGTCAATCGCCATTTTCTGTACCCGGTTGATAAAGTCCTCCTGGTTCCACATAGATAGCACCTCCGAAAATAATTTGATAATTCCAGCGATTTATCCTTTACAAATTGGATATATCCTGCTATCGTATAGTAAAGCACATTTAATACACGATAAGCGTGTTAAAAAATAACATTCAGAACGATTTTACCACGCTGCGCTGGTGCTTGTAAAGAAAAGCCGAGAAAGGAGGAGCACATGGCAAGGAAGTTATCGCCCTGGTGCAAAGCGGTTCAGTGTGAACTGATTAAGCGCGATATGAGCATCAATGATCTTGCTGAAAAGCTCGGCAAGAGCAGGCAGTTCGTATCCGGTGTCGTAAACGGCAGAATCTATGCCGAACCGACCGTAAAGCTAATCAGCGACCTGCTGAACATCACGGACACGGCTTACCAGTCCGTTGATACATAAATAGTAACCTATGAAAGTGGCGAACGAAATGGCAAAAGAATGTGAGAATGGCAACCAAAATGTATATTTCCAAGCGAGGAAAATGGCTTCAACATACAACCCGAAGCTATACAGTCGTGAGGGAGCAGCCGAACTGCTTGGTGTATGGCATCCATTATCAATACTGTATCTGCATCATCTGAATTGAAGAAGTGTGATGCAGCAAGTATTTTGGCAGCAGCATTCGTAGCAGCGTCGTTCGACCTGCCGATAGACCCGAATCTCGGGTTTGCCGCAATCGTTCCGTACAACAGGAGCATGAAAGATGAAAAGGGAAACTGGACAAAGGTAATGTCAGCACAGTTCCAGATGATGTACAGAGGTTTTGTACAGCTGGCAATCCGCTCCGGTGAGTACGAGAAGATGAACTGTTCAGAAGTATATGCAGACGAGCTTGTTTCTTACAATCCGATAACCGGAGAATGCGAGTTTGTCACAGATTTCAGTAATTGTACCCAGCGTGACGAGGGAGACCCTCAGAATATAGCTGGGTATTATGCGTGGTTCCGTCTTCGCTCTGGTTTCAGCAAAGAATTGTATATGAGCAAGCAGGCAGTAATGAACCATGCGAAAAAGTACAGCCATTCGGACATGAAAACGCCGTATCAAGAAGCGAGTTGGCTTTGAGAACCGGGATGAGCGACCGAGGACTTAGAGATGCAATCAACAAAAGCGAAGTACTCATCCTTAATTTGCAGGACGGA
>Ga0129306_1001402_pt1 | contig 27291 bp, 25 predicted proteins | sample P827metagenome_FD_94438 | JGI IMG/M metagenome (GOLD analysis project Ga0129306, IMG submission 94438) | Capybara group fecal microbial communities from Wisconsin, USA - P827 metagenome | ecosystem: Host-associated > Mammals > Digestive system > Large intestine > Fecal | place: USA: Wisconsin...
GGTTTCTTTTCTGGTTTTCTTTTCCGGGCTCCCTTCCGTTTTTTTCTCTCCCTTTCTGTGGTTTTATCCTACCATCCGGGCAGTGATCTGAAAAATCGTTTGCCCTGATCGTCCATGATAAGCGGGGGTTATCGCAGACATGCCGGACAGATCTCAGGTCCGCCCGGGCGGTATGTTTTCCTGTTTAAAGATCCGCCCCCAAAAAACGCCGTGCCGTCTGATCTGATCAGGCCGCACGGCGTTTGACTCTTGTTTTGTTTTTTCCTGGCAGCGATACGGCTCCCCCGGGACACGGGCCGCTTCGCAGCCCCCGCTGCCGGTGTCCTGTGCCACACCATTTACAGCTCCCTGAACTTCAGGAGCTCCTCCACATACGTTTCTCCGTATGCGGTCAGCCGGCCTCCTTTTCTCACGATGTAGCCGATGACCAGCGGATCCTCTTCCTTCAGCTTGATCGATACAAGTCCCTTCAGGAGAGCATCGTCCCCGGAAAGCATCCCGGAGCCGATGGAATAGCCGTGAAGCTCCGCGATCAGCTCCATGGTGGTCGCCCGGTCGTCCGACTTGATCAGCTTTTTGAAATCATAGTCGGCCATGGCTTCTTCCGGGAGATAAAAGTTGCTGTCATCGCTCTGGTCAAACAGGATGCAGGGATAGTCCGACAGCTCCTCCAGAGAGATCTCGGTCCGCCCCGCAAACGGATGCCCCTCCCAGACATAGGCATAGGTCTCCCTCTGCATGAGCGGTGTGAACTCCAGCCCGTATTCCCGGATCAGCTTTTTGATGATCCTCTCGCTGGCACCGGAAAAGGAAATGATCCCGACCTCGCTTTTCAGGCTCCGGACGTCCTCCAGGACCTCCATCGTCTTCGTCTCGTGGAGGGAAAACACATATTTTTCCGGATCGCTTTTCCGGATCACCTCCGAAAACGCCCGGATCGCGATGTTGTAATGCTGCGCGGACACGGAAAAATGCTCCTTTCCGCGGTCCTTTGAAAGATAGCGTTCCTCCATGATCTCATACTGGGCAGCGGCTTTTTTTGCATAGTTCAGGAACTCTCTCCCGCTGTCCGTAAGGGTGATCCCCTTGTTGGTCCGCTCAAAGATCTCGATCCCCAGCTCATCCTCCAGCTCCCTGATGCTGGTCGAAAGCGCAGGCTGGGAGATGAAAAGCCTCGTCGCCGCCTCCCGGATCGAGGAGGAGCGCGCAGTCTCCAGGACGTATTTGATCTGTGTGATATTCATAGGTAGATCTCCTCCGCAGTTCAGGCTTCAGAGGTACTGTCTTCATCATCCACATTAACCCTATCCGCCTACTCCGTCAATAGGTTTTAGATCCCGGCATTTTCCGCCCCCCAAAAATTTTTTTAAAAATTTTTCTGTTTCCGGTGAACCTTTTCCGCGCGTTCTCCGTCTTTGTATGTGAAAAGCAAAACATTTTGAAAGGACAGGTCCATGAATAATTCATCCGGGCTTTATGATACCATCCACGGGCGGATCTCCTCCTCCTTAAAGGGCATGCGCCACGTCCTCGACGAGGACCTCTACGCCATGATCGACGAGGAGATCAGCGCCGCGGAGCGGGAGACCTTTCTCCCGGTCCGCGAGAAGTACCGCTTAAGATCCTCACTGTTCAACGCCTTCCGGAGGCTGGACATCCTCCAGGAGCTCGTCGACCGGAAAGAGATCACCGAGATCATGGTGAACGGCAGGGACAACATCTTTGTCGAATCCGGCGGCCGGGTCCTCAAGTGGGACCGCTCCTTTAAAAGCGACGAACAGCTTGAAGATATGATCCAGCAGATCGTGAGCCGCGTGAACCGCGCAGTCAACGTGTCGGTCCCCATCGCGGACGCCCGTCTGGAGGACGGGAGCCGTGTCCATGTCGTGCTCCCGCCCATCTCTCTGGACGGACCGGTCGTGACCATCCGCAAATTCCCGGAGGCGATCTCCATGGAGCGGCTCATCGGTTACGGCTCTGTAACAGCCGAGGCCGCCGCCTTTCTGAAGAAGCTCGTAAAGGCGGGCTACAACATCTTCATCAGCGGCGGCACCAATTCCGGCAAGACTACCTTCCTGAACGCGCTCTCAGCCTACATCCCGGACGATGACCGCGTGATCACGATCGAAGACTTGGCCGAGCTCCGGCTCTGCCATACATGGAAATATGGATCATTGTTTCTCGTTTCTTTGACTTTGGCAAAGTTCTAATGCCAGTTCGATAAGCAGATGTTTCTGTTCGTTTGATAAACTATTAACTATTTCTTTCCAATCCCTTTCAATAGTTTCATCCTTATCGTGATAGTTATCCACTGTCCCTCCGTATTGTTATTTGCAATTATTTCTTATTATAAATTGCTATATGCAATTTTGCAACATTATTTTATTGCTTCCCCTATCGAAAGCAGGACTATTAAAGGTATAATATAGAATATTTGGAGAAGGAGGTATCTCCATGGCAGAAGGGAAGTTAATACCGAAACGACTCATGGATGTCAGGAAGCAGAACCAATTAAGTTCTAAGCAAGCTGCTGCTCTTTGTGATATCGATTCCAGTGTCTTTTGGAGGTATGAGCAAGGACAATCGTCTCCATCTCGCGCTGTGATAAAGCATATTGCTATAATGCTTGGCACTTCTTCCTCTTATCTTTGTGGTGAAACTGAAGATTCAGCGCCTGAAGCTCTCGTCATTGATATTTCTCACGAAAGTAATAATGTTCGAACATTAATCACAAAATTTAGCGCTTTGAATGAAAAGCAAAAAAAGCTAATCTTTGCTATCATTGACCAGTTCAAATAGTCTATTTACGTCAATGTATTGCAATAGATTGTGATTACCGCAATGTGGACTCACATGCAGAGTTCTCAATCATCATGTGCAAGAGCTGCAAGGCATCGGTTTCAAGCTATGCACTAGAAAACCTTGGTGGTTTTTAACCCATCCGCGAGTCTGTAATCCGCCCTTACAAAGCCTACAGAACTCATGGTGAATTATGTAGAACTTTTTAGGCTTCTCGATATGATTGTTAATGAACTGCCAAGACTACTATGTTCAGCGGCCTGTTTTAAAGGATTATAGTAGATGTAGAAATGTCTTCTTTTCGTATTATTCTCATAATATAATTTGGGGATATGAGTTGAAATGAAGGGAATCTGCGCCTGTTGTAAATAAACCCAAGGGTCAGGCACCATTATCGATCCTGCCTTATTACTAAGAAAAAAGTATTATCCAAGTCCATAACGATAATAGGCACCTGGGATGTTGTTAGTTATGAGTTGGCGGTTCTTTACGATTTGACAAAGCGCGGCAAGCCGGCGATTCTTCATATATGGATGAAGGATAAATAGCTCTATGCCGGGTCGTTCTTACAATGGTTAACAAATAATCTTGGCTTTATCTGCATAGTAAAAAGTGCAAAACAAGCCTAAGTTGAGATAGCTATTTGGAATTTTGATTAGTATTGTTGTGGTTCAAAAGGAGAATAATTATGCAATGCACCGACTATAGTTTAGAACGAATATCTCAGGATACTGCTGTTCTTGAAAAATTCCTTCTCCATAATGCAGTTGTTAAAACATATCCTGCGAATAGCATTATCCTTGCTCCTGGGGATACTGTAAAATATGCAAGCTATATGTTGGAGGGAATATCCGTACATACAACTATAAGCGTAGACGGGCAGGAAAGAATTCTTTATCGCTTAGGACACGGGTGGTTTTTTAGTGAGGCGGTCTTATTATATGACGGCCCTATAATAGTAGGGCGTTATGCAATTGCGGAAACACCGGTAAAGCTGTTTTGCATTAATAAGGAATCTTTCTTCAATAATATGAATTTTCCATTGTTTAGAAACTTGCTGATTGATAGTCTTTATGGTAAGTTTCGAATGCTGCAGAAGGAAATTGAAAGTTATACTTTTGAATCCAGTAAATATAGATTGTTATCTCTAATTGATTCATACAGTGATCGAAGCCGTGTCATTGAAAACAACTGGTATGCAGTGAACGGGCTTCCAACACAAAATACCCTTGCGGCCATAATGGGTGTTAACCGGGTAACCATTAGCCGTTTAATTACTGAGTTAAAAAATGATGGCTGTATCAGAACAGTGAATAAGATGATGCAGATCAACAGAATTCTGAACATGATACCGCGCAAATAGAAGGCGACCTTCTGGCTTATTTCGCCACGAAAATCGCCTTCATGCAGCAACATAGTATCAGTGATAAGAGAAACCGATGATTGTATTATAACTGATATTTTTTGTATGTACCTGTACAAGGATTTCCTTTGCAAATCCATGCACTTTTGTCAGCGAAATCAACAATCAGGCTTGCAACGGTCATAACTTGATTCATGTTTTCCGAATCCGTATAATTATGGTTACAAATAGCAGATGGATAATATTCATGATCGCGCAGGCATTCTATTAAATACTCTACATCAATTGTCGTTCTCCTATGGTAAAGAAGATCTGCCAGGCGGATATCACGGTTTTTTGCCATTTTTTCCCATGGATTTCTATCTTTTTCTGGTGCTACAGTAAAGTGATTCGCATGTGTTAAGATACCTCCAATAGGCTTTTTTAAATCATATCCCATAGGTGTAGCTTCAACATCAATTGCCTTGCCTTCCGCGGATACCAATAACATGTTATTGGAAACGCTTCTCTTGATACCAGTTAACCATGCGAATGCTTCTTCATAAGTTTTGCTGGCAAGGACTCGTCTTCTCAAAAAACATACAGGAATACCCGCACCAGGACCGTCCCAAATAGACTCAATATAGTTATTACAAAGCCCAATTCCATTGCTATTGAAACCTTCACGCACCATTTGGCCTGCTTCGGTCAGTCCCATCACGCGTGTTCCTTGTTCATCCTCAATATGAAGAATGACAATGTTTTTAAGTACACCGGGTTTGTAATCCCAATTTTTTACCATGTATGTTCCATTGTTACGGCTAGCTTCAGGCAAAATAGCACCGGTTGTACATTCATGAGGTTTATTAGGATAATTTGTCAGTTCATAACGGGAATTAAGAACCATTAACTCGGGAAATGCAACGCCAGCACCTTCGGCGATACCCTGAGCTTCCTCAAGTATCTCCGGCATACATTCTTTAATATCCGGAACAAAGAGCATAGCTGCCTCGCAAGTTTCTTCCCATGTCTTGCCCTTGCTGGCAAAATAGTTCCTGTAGTTCTCTATCCCATCGTAAATTTTTTCTTTTGCCTGTTTTCCATACTGAACGCCACGTTTATGTGCTGTATCAGCATGGATTCTAATTACCTGAAATTCTCCCATGGAATACCTCTATTATCGTCGAATAGCATTATTCGTAAACACAAACATTTTCATATCGATATGCCGTGATTGGGCTTAACTGGAAACCATCGACGCCTTTTCCAATTCCAACAAGGTTTTCATAGGCAAAAAGCGGAATCTGAGGAAGATCAGTCCGTAAAATCTTTACGACTTCGCCATAAGTTGCTTTACGATCCTCATCGTTTGTCTGTTTTCTGGCTTCCATAATGAGTTTGATAACTTCAGGATTATCATAATTTGCAAAATTGGAAGCAGAGTCCGGAGAGTTATTACTGAACAGAACATAGTCTGCGTCACCCTGCAGGTTATACCACATGTTAATAGCAATATCGTAATCTTCACCGCCCACCATGCGATCCGTCATTACCTGACTGTCCATAACCTCAATAGAAGCAGTAACACCGACCTGGCGGAACATTTCCTGAACTGCTACACAGGTTTCCTGATAATCCTGATTTTGCTGGACCCAGATTTTAAGATCAAATCCATTCGCATAACCTTCATCCGCTATGATTTTTTTTGCTTCTTCAGGGTTATAATAATCTGTCTGCAGGGTCTCATCAAATCCGAAAGCGCCGGGAGCAATGTTAGATCCTGTCGGTACTCCATATCCATAAAGAACAGCCTCAGAAATCCCCTCTTTATCAATAGCCATTTCAAGCGCTTTTCGTATGTTTTTGTTTCCGAGTGCTTCATTCGATGAATTAGAGTTCAACGAAAAATACAGAGTCTTATAGGAAGCCTGATGGAGAACCTTTGTATCAGGATTCTCCTCAAGTTTTGAAACGTCTGCCGGAAGGATATCGTATGCAATATCGATTGCTCCAGTTTCCAAGAGGACGGTACGCTGAGAAGATTCGGGGATAACCTTCATTATCAAATTCTTGGTTTTCGGAGCGCCGGCCCAGTAATCTTCATTTGCAACCATTGTCACCGATTCCCCCTGTTTCCATTCTACAAACTTAAAGGGGCCTGTACCAATAGGATGCTCAGCCATGGCGTTTTCGTTCTTTTCCATGATGTGTTTTGGCATGATCCCGGCAAGAGGGCTAGTAAGTGCATTTAAGACAGGCGCAAACGGTCCTTTAGTGTTGATAACAATGGTATAATCATCTATTTTTTCAGTGCTTTCCAACCAAGAGAAATTGTTTTTGACAATCGCGTGATCACGGGCTCGATCATAGGTATATTTAACATCATCTGCGGTCATGGGTTCCCCATCATGGAACTTTACGTCTTTACGAAGGTTAAACTGGATACTGTCTTCATCCATGAATTCCCAGCTTTCCGCAAGCATCGGAACAACATTTCCGTCGGCATCCCATTTCACAAGACAGTCAAACATATTGGTAGTTACATCAAAGGTATATCGACGAGTACGAGGAGGATGATGAGGAGGATGGCGACGGCCTTGACGAGGACGCGCTCTGGGCGGAGGTCGCGGAGGCCTGGGACAGGGTCCCGGTCCCGGACTTCAGCTGTGAATTCGGGATCCGTGACGAGGAGACCGAGGGCCTTCTTGAAAAGGTCATGGACCTTGCGGGCAGCGGCCTGCTTCCTCTGGTCCTTCCCGCCGGGACGGAGGTATCCGCCGGCATCATCCCGGTTTCCGCCCTGCCCTCATCGACCTCGGTCACGGAACGCGGGGACGGCGGCCCGGGGCTCATCACTGCCGCTGCCGTCGGGGAGTACGCCGGCAAGGTCCTCCCGGAATTCACGGACAAAAGCGGACGGCCTGTGGCATACGAGCTTGAATATGCCGTCGCCGGGCAGGATACAGACAGGAAAAACCTGGAAAGCACGGTCTTCAGGATCATGGGGATCCGCGAAGCCCTGAATTTCATCCACATCTTAAGGACGCCGGCGCTTTTTGAAAAGGCCTCCGGCCTCGCGCAGCGCATCGGCGGGGCCTACCCGGTCCTTTATGCCGTCGTGCTCCTACTGGTCATTTCCGCGTGGGCGCTGGCTGAAACGGTCCTCGACCTGAGGCTACTGCTCTCCGGGAAGAAGGCCGCGCTTGTCAAAAAGGAAAGCGACTGGATGTGTTCCATCGAGAACCTTCTGGCCTTTGCCGCCGACCACGGCTCCGCGGACGGTCTCCTTAAGGAAGCGGAGAACGGCTTCACCTGGGAGGGTTATCTCAAGCTCCTCCTCTTCACCCTGTCCGCGGAGGAACGGGACTACCGGATCATGGACATGATCGAACTGAACCTCATGCGCCGCGACCCGGAATTCCGCGTGAAGGACTGCCTCTACGGCATGCACGCGGAGGTCACGGCCCGTTCCGGGCATCTTTTCACCTCTCTCGGCATCACAGGACCTTACAAAGGCAGCGTTCCGTCCGCGTTCGGGATCAGGGCTGAGACGGTACGCGCCTACTGAACCATCCTGTGGCCGCGCCCCGGCAAAAAGGAACGTGCATATCCGTCCTGGCATGCCGCGCCTGCCGGGCCTCCGGCCCTGCCTCTCCGTGAAAGAAGGAAACGGGAAATTTTATGAAAAACAAACCAACCCGAAGTTTTTTAAAAATCACCCCAAAAGAAAGGACAAAGGCTCTCCAGGTACAGTACCGGCTGGCCCGTTTCCCGAACCGCTCCGGGGAGGCGGGGCCGGGTGCCCGGACCCACAACGGAGCACCCGCCTTCCTGATCCGCCGGCGCCGCGCACTCTCCGCCAGCCTTACGCTGGAAGCGGCGCTGGCGCTCCCTCTGTTTCTCTTCGCAATGTACATCCTGATCCTGCCCATGCGGATGCTTCGCACCTCCCGGAGCATGCAGACCGCCTGCGAGGAGGTATGCCAGGCCGCGGCGCAGGGCGTTTACGTTATACGTTCCGGCACGTCTGCCGCAGAAGCCCTTCCGGAAGCTGCGGGAGCCGCGGAGACCATCGCAAGGCTTGCGGGGCTCAGCTCCGGGAACGGGGAGACCCGCGATTCCGCGTCCGGAAGCGCCGAACAGCTCCGGGGATATCTCACCGGAAACGCGCTCGGCGCCTACGCCGCGCAGCGCGCAAGGGCCGCTGCCGGGGACGGCTACGCGGAGCACGTGCTCTCCCTCCGCTCCTCCTGTCTTTCCGACGGGGAGACCATCACGCTGACCCTCGACTACGACTACCGTCTCCCCTTTACCGTTTTCGGCCTGGGGAGCATCCATCAGAGCGTCACCGCCTCGCGGCGCGCCTGGCTCGGCGCGGATCCCTCCTGGGACCCTTCAAAGGCGCCGGAGCCCGCGGAGGAGGAAGACCCCATCGTCTACGTCGGAAGGGACAGCACCCGCTACCACCGGACAGCATCCTGCCACTATCTCTCAAACAACATGACGCCGGTGCCGTTCTCCACGGTCGGCCTACAGAGGAACCGTTTTGGAAAACACTACGCCCCCTGCTCCCGGTGCGCGAAAGGCGTAACGGGAGGCACGGTATACATTCTTGACGGGGGCACCTCCTATCACGCCGATATGAACTGCAGTGCGCTTGCCGCCTATGCGCGGGCAGTGCGGCTGTCGACCGTCAGCCACCTCGGGAAATGCAGCTACTGCTGGTGAACCCGCAGGGACCTGACCGCGTACTTCTGCCGGTGCCCTTCTGGACCGGCAGAGCTTTTAAAAAAAGACTTGTTCCTGTTGTTCCTGTCACTGATCTTTGATGCGGCCCCGCGCGGCGGAAACAGCGCGGGGCCGCACGGAAAGGAGATCCCTTGATCCTTGAAACCACCGCCGGACGGATCGTCCTGCTGGTATTTTTCCTTCTCTGCGCGTTTTCGGACCTGAAGACCATGACGGTCGATCTCAGGATCTTCCTCGCCATGGCGGCGGCAGAGGCCTTGTTTTTCCTGTCTGCCCTGGCCTGCGGCTCGCTCCGTATCACCTGGGAGGGCACAGGGCAGCTGCTCCTCGCGCTCACGCCCGGAGCGGCCCTGCTGCTCACCTCCCTCCTGACCAGAGGAAGCTTAGGGATCGGCGACGCCCTGTTTTTCCTTCTGACAGGACCTGCCATCGGAATAAAAATGAATCTTCTCCTCATTTTTATCTCTGTCTTTTCCGCGGGGCTCTGCTCTCTCGTGATCATCGCCCTCGGGACGTTTTCCGGAAAGCGCGGCGCCGGGAGGGCCATCCCCTTCCTCCCGTTCACCCTTATGCCGGCGCTGCTCTTCCTTCTTTCGGACGGCCTTCTCGCCGGGAGGCTTATATGAAGCGGCTGCTTCATGAGCACTTTGCAGGAAAACCGCTCCGGAAGCGCTTTGCAGGAAAGCTGCTTCAGTCCTTCCTGAGCACGGCAGGAAAAAACGCCGTCCCCGCAAGTCTTACCGTGGAGGCGGCGTATATCTTCTCTTTTGTTTTTCTTTCAGTCGCTGCCGGGATCACGTTCGCGTTCCGGGAGCGGGACCGGACCTTTGCGGGCTTCATCGTCGCGGAGGGCGCTGAAAAGGCGGCGCACCTTGAAAGGACCTACGATCCTGACGGCCTCACGGAGGAAGGGGTGCGGGAGGACATGGCGCGATTCTTTTCCATGATCCCCGCAGTATCCTCCGGCGAGACAAACGCGGAACGGAGCGCCCTCAAGGGAACCGCTTCCTTCCGGAACGCGCGGCTTTCCATAAGGGAAGCCCGCCCGGTCAACAGTCCCGAGACCGCCATGCGGTGCACCACGGCGCTCACGGATCTCGCGGAGACACTTACAAAAGAACAGAACATGTCCGGAAGCAGCCCTTCCGGAGAAGGAGGAACTCTGTATGACACGGACCCTGAATGAATCCGGGCACGTCTATTTTTCCGCGGACGCCGATATCCGGCTGCGCGACCATTTCGAGCTCCGCATGCTTGAGGAAAACCGGATACCGGGACTTCTCCGCCTGTCTGTCTGCGATGACGAGGGACGGCTCCGGCTGAATTATGATATCACAGGCTTCTCGCCCCTGTCGGAGCGGATCGAAGAAAACCGGCTGACCGCCGCGGACATCCGCCAGCTCATCCTGACGCTGAAGCATGTGATCTCCGGCCTTGCCCCCTATCTTCTCACTGCGGAAGGCATCGTCCTCAACGCGGACTCCGTCTACCTTGATCCTTACGGAGGCTCTCCGGTATTCCTTTATCTTCCGGGACGGAATGCCTCGTTCTCTGCGGCGCTGACGGATTTTCTCCAGACGCTCCTCGCCGGTACAGACCATGACGATTATGAAAGCGTCGTGCTGGCTTACCGGCTTTACAAGGAATCTGTCGATCATCCGAACGCGCTCGACCGGCTGGAGGCCATCCTCATTTCACAGGAAACGGCTGACCGGGGCGGCATCGCGGAATTCGCGGATGCCGCGGGCCTCACAGGACATGCTGAGGCGCCGGAAGAATTCTCTTCCGGCGCCTCAGGGGAGATCACGATCGAGGACCTTACCGACCGCCCGCTTCCCGCGCCTGCCGAGATCCGCGACGCGGATTCCGGACGTACGGGCCTGTTCAGACGGCTTTTCAGGTAGCAGCCTTCGCGGCCTTCTTTGTCCCGGCTGCCTTCACGGTCTTCGTGGTCTTTGCGGCCTTCGGAGCCTTTGCAGCCTTAGCAGGCTTCTCAGCCTTCGCGGCCTTCGGAGCCTCCTCCGCTTTCTTCCGCGGAGCGCGCATCTTCGGCTCTTCGAACTCATAGACCTGGATGCCGTACGGCTTCATCGGGTTGTAAACATGGTACGGACGGTTGTCGCACTCGCCCTTGAATGCCTTGAATACCGGCGGCTTCTTTCCCGCAAGCTTGTAGGAACCGACGGTCTCGTCAAGGATCAGCTTGTAGTTTCCGCCGTGCGGGACGCCGACCGTATAGTCGGAGCGCTCCATCGGCGTGAAGTTGATCGCGAACAGCAGGGATTTCTTCTTCTGTGAATCGTAGCGGACAAAGGAGAATATGGAGCGGTCTGCGTCGTTCGCGTTGATCCACTCGAATCCGGTCCACTGATCGTCAAGCTCGTAAAGGCACGGATGATCCTTATAGATATGCAGGAGGCCCTTCACGAAGGTCTGCACGTCCTTGTGGAGCGGCTCGTCCAGGAGCTCCCAGTTCAGGGAAACGTCCTCGTTCCACTCATGCCACTGGGCAAATTCCTGGCCCATGAACAGAAGCTTCTTTCCGGGATGGCCGAGCATGTACGCGTAGCCGCACTTCAGGTTCGAGAACTTGTCCTCGAAGATGCCAGGCATCTTGTTGATCATGGAACACTTCAGATGGACCACCTCGTCATGAGAAAGGACCAGGACATAGTTCTCGCTCGTGAAATAGGTGAGGCCGAAGGTCATCTTGTTGTGGTTCCCCTTGCGGAAGAACGGATCCAGCTTCATATACTCAAGGAAGTCGTGCATCCAGCCCATGTTCCACTTGAAGGTGAAGCCAAGGCCGTTCTCCTCCGGACGGTGGGTGACCATAGGCCACGCGGTGCTCTCCTCGGCGACCATCACAGTGCCGTCCTTGCGGCCGGCGATGACGGAATTCAGGTGCTTGAAGAACTCGATCGCCTCAAGGTTCTCGTTTCCGCCGTACTTGTTCGGTACCCACTGGCCGTCGCGCCTGCCGTAGTCAAGGTAAAGCATGGACGCCACAGCGTCGACGCGGAGACCGTCCACGTGATACTCGTTCAGCCAGTACAGCGCGTTCGCGATCAGGAAGTTCTTGACCTCCGTCTTCGAGTAGTCAAAGACCTTGGTGCCCCAGTCCGGATGCTCGCCCTTCCTGGTATCAGCATACTCATAGCAGGGCTTTCCGTCGAAATCGGCAAGGCCGAACTCGTCCCTCGGGAAGTGCGCGGGGACCCAGTCAAGGATGACGCCGAGCCCTTCCTTATGCATGTAGTCCATGAAATACTGGAAATCCTGCGCTGTGCCGTAGCGGGAGGTCGGCGCGTAATAGCCGGTGACCTGGTAGCCCCAGCTTCCGTCGAACGGATGCTCCGCGATGCCCATGAGCTCCACGTAGGTGTAGCCGATATCCTTCATGTAAGCGGCAAGCTCATGCGCCAGCTCACGGTAGTTCATGAATCCGTTCATCTCCGGCTTCCCGGTCTTTTTCCAGGAGCCCGGATGGCACTCATAGATCGCGAACGGCTTCCTTCTCGGATCCCCGTCTGCACGCTCCGTCATCCACTTCGCGTCGCCCCAGGTATACTCCCACGGCTCCTTTTCCAGCCTGGATGCCGTTCCCGGACGGAATTCCGCGCCGCGCGCGTACGGATCGGCCTTGTAGATCTCCCTGCCCTCTTCCGTACGGACCAGGAACTTGTAGAGCTGTCCCGCGTAAAGACCCGGGATGAAGGTCTCCCAGATACCGCCCTCAAAGATCTCGCTCATGGGAGCCGCGCCGGCATCCCATCCGTTAAAATCACCGACAACGCTGACAGATGCCGCGTGCGGTGCCCAGACGGCAAAATAGTAGCCGTCCGTTCCCTTGTAGTTCCAGGGGTGCGCGCCGAGCTTCTTGTAGATCTCATAGTGCGTTCCCTGTCCGAAAAGATAACAGTCGCTTTCTGAAATAAAACCCATACCACGATTGATCTTCGCCATAAACTTCCTCCGTCCACGGTGCTGCGTCAGCATTCCCGAAGTATTTTTATGGTTAGATTATAGCCTCTTCAAAGCTTTTTTTAAAGGGAGGAACATCATTAAACAGATGACTCTTTTTTCTGAATTTGTTTTCATCCCATCTGTATTCATACCGGCTGCCTTTCTTCCCGCGGCTGCCTTTACGGACATAAGGTCCCGGAGGATCCCGAATCTCCTGATCCTCTGCATGCTCTTTCCCGGCGGTTTCCTTCTTGGCCCGCCGTTCCTGTCCCGCCTGGTCCTCGCGTCGCTCGTGCTCTGCCCGCTGCAGAGATTCCGCCTTGCGGGCGCGGGCGATGTCAAGCTGGCGGCCTGCGTCGCCGCCTGGGCCGGATGGGACCGCTTTCTCAGTTTTTTCCTGATCAGTATGCTCGCCGCTGCCGTCCCCGCGCTGGCGCTCCTTTTCAACGGACGCCGCCGTGCCGGCATCCCGCTGGCGCCGTTCTACATGGCCGGCTGGGCGGGGGCATGTCTTGCAGCACCTATACCACACCCTTAAGGAGGACAGCTCCATGAGAAGAATCATGGCGGTGGCTGACCGGGACGGGCTTTACGCCTCCCGCCTTGCCGGCTACCTGAACGAACAGGAAAGCATCGGCTTCAGAACAAGCGCTTTTTCAGATCTCGAGGCGTTCCGTGAATACCGGAAAAACGTCCATGTAGAGATCCTTCTGATCTCGGAGGAGCTTGCCCGCAGGGCGCACGGACTTACCGACGGCTCCAAGGTGATCCTGCTAAGCGAGGATGGCTTTGTCGGGGACGGGGAAAAGCGTCCGTTCGGCGCGCCGGCGGTCTTCAAATACCTTCCGGCGGACCGCATGGCGCGCGAGATCATGCGCCTTTACTCGGACGATGACAGCCGGAGCCTCGGGCGTGCCGCCGCGGAAAGCTGCGAGATCCTCGGGATCTACTCCCCCGTGAACCGCTGCGGGAAGACCACGCTGGCCCTGACGCTCGGCCTGGTCCGGGCGCGCCGGGGGCGGACGCTCCTCATCCCGCTCGAGGAGTACGCCGGCGTATACAGGAACATCGGCCCGGAGCCGGAAACGGATCTTTCCGACATGATCTACTGCTATCTCCAGGGCCTGTACAGCTGGAGCCGGTTAAAGGCCGCGGTGCATTCCTTCGGCGGGCTTGACTATATCCCGCCGGTAAGGTGCATGGAGGACGTCTCGCAGCTCGCCTCGGAGGATATGGCGCGTCTGCTCCGGCGCATCGCGGAGGAGGGCGGCTATTCCACCATGATCATCGACTTCGGGTCGTTCGGGCGGAGGGCCGCGGAGCTTCTTGAGCTCTGCGGGCGCATCTTCATGCCGGTCACACGGGACCCGTTCTCGGAGCTCAAGGTCGCTGCCTTCCGGGAGTATCTCGAGCGCTCCGGAAAGGAGGAGCTCACGGACCGGCTCGTCCGGTGCGAGCTTCCCTTTGAACCGGAAAAGATGCGCGACTACGCGAACGCCCTGCTCCCGGTCTATGAGGGCGGCGCCATGTATGATTTCGCGGAGCGCCTGCACTGACCGCCGGAGCAGAAATTTTACCGGCTGCCCGGAAAACGGTGGCGGGCAGGGAAACATTCCGTTATGATGGAACAGGGTCCTGACGGCATGGCAGGACCGGATCAGGGAAAGCGGGGATACGCAATGGATAATCATCATAACGAAAACAGCCTGCCCGCGGCGCTTCCGCCGGAGGTACGGGGGCCGGAGGTCGGCGTTTCGGACATGGCGGACGCGCGGGAGTCGCGCGTCATGACGCAGCTGCGCCTTCTTTCGGCTTACGGGAAACCGGTCATCTCCTTTACCATGAACATCATGGGGCCGGTCAAGGTGTTCCCTCTCTCCGTACGGAGCTTCAACGAGGGCGTCCGCCTCATCAGGCTGCAGCTCAGGGCTTTCCATGTCCCTGTGCTTGAAGAAGCGCTGAATGAAGCGGTCACCGGCTATGAGGCCTTCTGGGCAGCGGACGGGGATCTCCGCCGCATCAAGGAGATCCTGTGCCTCCTCGAGGAGCATCTTTCGATCGGGCGCCTTTTCGATATCGACGTGATCGGGCCCGGCGGCGTCAAGATCTCACGTACGGAGCTCGGCTTCCCTGGAAGGAAGTGCCTTCTCTGCGGAAAGGACACGTTCGTCTGCAGCCGTGCGCGCTCGCACACGGTACCGGAGCTTCTGGAAAAAAGCTGTTCCCTCATGCGTACCTATTTCAGTGAACAGACTGCCGAGCGCCTCTCCTCCCTTTCCATGCAGGCGCTGCTCTACGAGGTAAGCGTCACCCCGAAGCCGGGCCTCGTGGACCGGAACAATAACGGCGCCCACAAAGATATGGATATCTTCACCTTCGAGGCGAGTGCCGTGTCCCTGAGCCGGTGGTTCCGGGAGTTCGCGCTTTGCGGGCTGAACGCGGGCGACGATCCCATGCCTCGGGTCTTTTCCCGTCTCCGCTCCGCCGGGATCGAGGCGGAGGACTGCATGTTCCGCGCCACCGGCGGGATCAATACGCATAAGGGCCTGATCTTCTCCCTCTCGGTGCTGAACTGCGCCATGGGGATCCTTATGCGGGACGGCGGCGCCCCGACGCCTGTGGAGGTAAGCTCCACCGTGCGGCTCCTGACCGCGGATATCATGAAGGACTTCGAGGGCGTCACGGAGGAAACGGCAAAAACGCACGGCGAAAAGCTGTACGCGAAGTACGGCATCCGCGGTATCCGCGGGGAAGCGGCCTCCGGGTACGCGACAGTCACCGGAACAGGACTCAGGGTCCTCAGCTCCTGTCTCGCCGGCGGATGGTCCTTCAATGACGCGGGCGCCGCGACCCTTCTCCACATCATCGCGGAAACAGAGGACAGCAACATCGTGAGCCGCTCCTCCTATGAAGAGCTCCTTGAGATCAGGGACCGGATCCGGAAGAAGCTGAAGGAATGCGGTTTCCCGGAGACAGAAGGCAGCCTGCCCAATGCTTCCGCCGGCTGTGCCTGTCCTTCCGGAGCGGCCGTCGACGCACCCATGGAACTGCCCTCCCCCGCCCCGCTTCTTGCGTTCGCGGAGGAGCTTGACAGAGAATTCATCGCCCGGAATATCAGCCCCGGAGGCAGTGCAGACCTCCTCGCGCTTACCTTCTTCGTCTATTTCTGCCTGAAAGGAGCGTAATGTCAGATTATTTCATCTCTGAGATCAGAAAGACCGACCGTACCGGCATTGCCCAGGTAGACCGGCTCCTCGCTGCGGAAGGGATCCGCCGGGACGGAAATCTCGACTATATCTGCGGCCTTTTCGACGATGATTACGAGCTCATCGGCACAGGCAGCTGCTTCGGCAATACGCTTCGCTGCATGGCGGTCAGCCGGGACCACCAGGGCGAAGGCCTGCTCGCGCAGATCATCACCCACCTCATGGACGTCCAGTTCTCCCGCGGGAACACGCATCTGTTTGTCTACACGAAATGCGATTCCGAAAAGTTCTTTAAGGACCTGGGCTTCAGCCGGATCGTGCGGATCGAGGACCAGGTGGTCTTTATGGAAAACCGGAGGGACGGCTTCCAGCGGTATCTGGAACGCCTGAAGAGAGAAACGGCGGGCTCCGGGGTCGCCGGCGCGGAGGATGCTGCCGGAAAGGACGCCGCTGCCGTCGTCATGAACGCGAACCCCTTCACGCGCGGCCACCTGCACCTGGTGGAGACGGAGGCCGCGAAACACGCGCTCGTCCATATTTTCATGGTCAGTGAAGAGGCGAGCCTGGTCCCCTTCCCCGTGCGGCGGCGGCTCATCCTGGAAGGAACGGCGCACCTTAAAAACCTCGTCTTCCATGACAGCGGTCCCTACATCATCTCCGCCGCCACGTTCCCGAGCTATTTCCAGAAGGACGGGTCCGCCGTCATCGAAAGCCATGCGCGCCTTGATCTCGAGATCTTCACCAGGATCGCCGCCGCGACCGGTATCACCAGCCGCGCCGTCGGCGAGGAGCCGAAGAGCCTTGTGACCGGCATTTACAACCGGATCATGCGGGAGGAGCTCCCGAAGGCAGGCATCGGCGTCGATATCATCCCGCGGTTCGAGGTCGACGGCGTGCCGGTCAGCGCCTCGGACGTCCGAAGCGTAATAAAAAAAGGCGACATGCAGAAGCTTGCCGCCCTGGTCCCGGAGTCCACGCGCCGGTTTTTTGAGAGCCCGGAGGCCGCGCCGGTGATCGCGCGGATCCGCGCAGCGGAAAATGTAGTCCACTACTGACCATTTCCTTAAGGCCGCCCCGTCCGTGAAAACAACTTCCGGAGAAGATCCGGGATATCCGCCGGGGATCTTGCCACATATGCCGCGGTGCGGAACTCCTGCGGGGTTCCGTAGCCATAAGCGCACCCGATCGCCGGGATGCCGTTCACAGCTGCCGCCTGCATATCATGAAAGCGGTCGCCGACCATGGCAAATCCCGCTGCCGCTTCCCTAAATGAAGCGGCAGCGCTTTTTTCTTCAATACCCGCACTGGCAGCCGCGGCTCCCGGAAAGCCCGCACTGCCGGCCGCAGCTCCCGGAAGGCCCGGACTGACAGCCGCAGCTGCTGAAAGGCCCGGGCTGCCGGCCTCAGGTTCGTGAAGGCCGTCCTGCCGGGCATGCTCCACGGACTCAAGTATGATTTTCCTTAAGATATCTTCCTTCGGGCGCCAGTCCTCCGCCTCTGCCCAGTAGTACGCGTCGAACCACCGGTCCAGCGGAAAACGCTTTCTGTGCGCCTCAAGATAGACAGTCTTGCAGTTCGAGAGGAACACCAGCCGGTACCCCTCGTCTTTCAGCCGGTCCATCATCTCCGGCACCTCCGGATAAAGCCTTGCTGTGCCGTCCCGGATCCGGCGCTGCATGCCCTCCTGCACGCGTCTGCCCGCAGCAAGCGCCTGTTCCGGCGTAAGCCCCGGGGCGAACTCCCTCCACATATCGCCGGCCGTGTAGCCGAGCCATGAGGCGATCTCGCCGTCCATGATCTCCCGTGCCGGCAGAAGCCCCGCGGAGACCATGTACGCGTAGTTTTCGCGGAACGCCGGAGCATAGATCCTCAGGGTCTCGTGCAGGGTCCCGTCATAATCGAAGACGACCGTCCGCATGTCAGGCCTTGATGGCGCGGATCAGGTTCACCATTTCGATCGCGCCGACCGCGCACTCGCTGCCCTTATTGCCCGCCTTGGAGCCCGCACGCTCGATTGCCTGCTCGATGTTCTCGGTGGTCAGGACCCCGAACATGACCGGGATGTCCGCGTTCAGGGAGACGTTCGCGATTCCCTTGGAGACCTCGCTGCACACATAGTCATAGTGGCTCGTGCTGCCGCGGATGACTGCGCCGAGCGCGATGACCGCGTCGTACTTCCCGGTCTTCACCATGGTCTGCGCGATCAGCGGGATCTCAAACGCGCCCGGGACCCACGCGACGTCGATGCTGTCGTCGCTGACGTTATGGCGTTTAAGCGCGTCCAGCGCGCCGCCGAGAAGCTTCGACGTGATAAACTCATTGAACCGCGCGACAACGATGCCGATCCTGATATCTTCTCCTACCTGGTACCCTTCAAATGTATTCATGACGTTCCCTCCTGATTTTGTTTCTGGTTTTGTATCTGGTTTTCCTGTCCTTTGTTCTTTTCCGGTCTTTACCTGTAATTCAGATAATGTCCCATGCGGTCCTGCTTGGTGCGGAGATACCGGATGTCATACTTCGTCGCGTCCATCTGGATCGGAACGCGTTCGCTGATCTCGATCCCGAACTCTTCAAGTTCATAGACCTTATGCGGATTGTTCGTAAGAAGACGCATGGACTTCACCCCCAGGTCCCGCAGGATCTGCGCGCCGATATAATACTCGCGCTGGTCCTCCCGGAATCCGAGCGCCAGGTTCGCCTCGACCGTATCCATCCCCTTCTCCTGGAGCTCGTAGGCCTTCAGCTTGTTGATGAGGCCGATGCCCCTGCCTTCCTGTCTCATATAGAGGAGGATGCCGCGGCCCTCCGCCTCGATGCTGTCCATCGCTGCCGCAAACTGCTGCCCGCAGTCGCACCGGAGCGAGCCGAAGGTATCGCCGGTCAGGCACTCGGAATGGACGCGGCACAGGATATTCCTCCCGTCGCCGATATCCCCCTTCACAAGCGCGACATGATGCTCGCCGTTCAGCCGGTTCACATAGCCGTACGCCCGGAACTCCCCGTATTTCGTGGGCATCTTTACGACTGCCTCGCAGTCGACCAGGCGGTCATGCGCCTTCCGGTACTCCTGCAGCGCGGCAATGCTGATAGCCTTGATCCCGAACCTTTCCGCAAGCTGAAGAAGCTCGGTGGTGCGCATCATCGTCCCGTCGTCCCGCATGATCTCACAGCATAGGCCGCATTCCTTCAGTCCTGCCAGCCTGCAGAGATCCACCGTGGCCTCCGTGTGTCCGTCGCGTTCGAGCACGCCGTTCTTTTTCGCCAGCAGCGGGAACATGTGGCCCGGCCGGCGGAAATCCTCCGGCTTCGCGCCGTCCTCCACGCATTTCATCGCGGTGACGGAGCGTTCTGCCGCGCTGATCCCGGTCGTTGTATCCACATGGTCAATAGAGATCGTGAACGCCGTCTCGTGATTGTCCGTATTGTCCGTGACCATCTGCGGGATGCGGAGCTTACGGACGATCGCCTGCGACATCGGCATGCATATGAGTCCTTTCCCGTACGTGGCCATAAAATTGATGTTTTCGGTGGTCGCGAACTCCGCGGCGCAGATGAAATCGCCCTCGTTTTCCCTGTCCGGGTCGTCAACGCAGAGGATGATCTTCCCCTTGCGAAGGTCCTCTAGCGCCTCGCTGATCGTATTGAATCCTGCCATTTCCTGTCCTTTCCGAGGGCAAACCCTCTTGAAAACTCCTCCCGCGCCGACCGCGCAGTCCGGTAAAACGCTCCGGCTTTCTGCTTCCTGTGCCAGTCCGCCGGTGCGCTTCAGAATCCGTATTTCGTGAGCATTTCGCGGGTGATGCCGCCGCTTCCCTGCTCCCGGTAGCTGAGAAGACGCTCCACGTACTTCCCGATCACATCGTTTTCGAGGTTGACTGCATCGCCCGCTTTCCGGTCGGAAAGCGTGGTGACCGCCGCGGTATGCGGGATCACCGAGACCTCGAACGCGTCCGTTAAGAGCCTTGCCACGGTAAGGCTGATGCCGTCGACCGTGATCGAGCCCTTCTCGACGATATAGCGGAGGATCTGCGGGCCGGCGCTGATGGTGTACCAGACCGCGTTGTCATCTCTCCGGATGGAACGGATCCGCCCGGTCCCGTCCACATGTCCCGCGACGATATGCCCGCCGAAACGGCCGTCCGCCGGCATTGCCCGCTCAAGGTTCACGCGGCTGCCGGGTCTCAGCATACCAGGGAGGAGCGGTCCAGCGTTTCGTGCATGACATCTGCCGTGAAGGTCCCGCTGCCGACCGACGTGCACGTCAGGCAGACGCCGTTTACGGCGATGCTGTCGCCGGTCTTTACGCCCGGAAGGATCCGGTCCGCGCGGATCGTAAGGACCGCGGAGTGCTGTCCTCTCCGGATCCCGGCGACCTCGCCGGCTTCTTCGATGAGTCCCGTAAACATCAGTTGTCTCCTCCTTCCAACGTTCCTGCTGCGGGAGCGGCTCCCGCAGGTCTTATGACGTTGCCTTCCACCAGGATGTCCTGTCCGAGCCGGGTCACGCGGAGATGGTCAAGCCGCACTCCGAGATCCGGCGCCGGGAAGCCGCGGCCCCCGACCGGCGTTTTCGCGGTCTCCCCGCCGAAGATCCTGGGGGCGATGTAGGCCTTCACCTGGTCCACCACGCCTGCGCTGACAGCGGACCATGCGATGGCTGCGCCGCCCTCCACGAGGACACTGTCTATGCCTTCCTCTCCGAGCCGCGCGAACAGGTCCTTAAGGTCTACCTTCCCGTCCTTCCTCCCGACCTTAAGGACCCGGCAGCCTGCCGCAGTCAGCGCGTCAATACGCCGGGCATCCGGAGAACAGGTCGCGAAGAGCGTCGGGACGCGTCCTGCGGTGCGGACCACCTGCGAGGTGACCGGCGTCCTGAGCTCGGTGTCGCAGATGATCCTTAAGGGGTCCCTGCCGCCTTCGATCCTGCAGGTAAGGAGCGGGTCGTCGTTCAGGACGGTATTTACGCCGATCAAGATCGCGGAATACCGGTTCCGGAGCCTGTGCACATGGTCCCGCGCCTCCTCCCCGGTCACCCAGCGGGCCGCGCCGGTGTAGGCTGCGATCTTCCCGTCGAGGGTCATCGCGTACTTCAGGACGACGAGCGGCCGCCCGGTCCGGATATAGTGAAAAAAGACGTCGTTCAGGGCGGCGCATTCCGGCCCGAGGACGTGCTCGTCCACCGTGATCCCGTGCTCTCTCAGGATCCGGATCCCTTTCCCGGCGACCTTCGGGTTCGGGTCGCCGGAGCCGACGACCACCCGCCGGATCCCGGCTTCGATCAGCGCGTCCGTGCATGGCGGCTGTTTTCCATGATGGCAGCACGGCTCCAGCGTCACGTACATCACCGCGCCCGCAGGATCATTTCCCGCTTCCCTGCACTTTTCAAGGGCGTCACGTTCCGCGTGCAGACCGCCGTAACGGTCGTGCCAGCCCTCGCCGATGACGCGGCCGTCCTTAACGATGACAGCGCCTACCAGCGGGTTCGGGGAAACGCGGCCCGTACCGTTTTGTGCAAGCTCAAGCGCCCTGCGCATGTAGAAGAGATCATCCATATCCTTTCCTTTCCGGCCGGGAGGCCGTATTTTTTATGCAAGTCCCGTGGAGCGTTTATCTCAGTGGGAGATTGGACTCCCACTGAGATAAAAAATGCCCCGGCAGAAAGCCAGGGCAGGTCCCCCGGCGCACGGCCGGGGAAAGGGATAAAACGGAATAAAAAAGCTCTGGAAATAAAGATTTCCAGAGCATGTTTCCGAATCAAACAGAGAGGGTATCCCCCTCTGGCCATCTTCTTCCATCCAGACTGTACTGTCGGCTCCGGAATCTCACCGGATCATGCCTTTCGGCTCGCGGGCTCTACCGCCGGTAGGGAATTGCACCCTGCCCTGAAGACGTTCTTAAGTTGTTTCACTAAAGCGATAATACTTCCTGTTTATCCTCGTGTCAACCTGTTTCATTTTCCATTTTACGAACCGGGGAATTCCGATTATAGTAGTAGGAGCGGCCGATACAGGACCGCTTTCCGGAAATCCAGGGCGCGGACTCCGGACCGCGCTGTTATTGTATCGGAGGTATCACAATGTCCACAGCACAGGTGAAAGCATTTTTTGAGACACAGGGGATCGCGGACCGCGTCGAGATCCATACGACTGCCACTGAGACCGTACAGCATGCCGCAGAGGTCATCGGCGTGACGGAGGCCGAGATCGAGAAGACCATGGCCTTCCACACAAAAGAGGGTCCGGTCTGCATTGCCATGGCAGGCGACGCGAAGATCTCGAATCCCAAGTACCGCGCGCAGTTCCACGAGAAGGCACGCATGGTGAAATGGGACGAGGTCGAGGAGGTCATCGGCCACGAGCCGGGCGGCGTATGCCCGTTTGCCCTGAAGGAGGGTGTCCGGGTGTACCTCGACATTTCGCTTAAGCGCTTTACCACCGTCTACGCCGCGGCGGGCGCGCCGGATTCCACGATCGCGCTCTCCATTCCTGAGCTTGAGAAGTACTCCGCCTTTGAGTCCTGGGTCGATGTCTGCAAGGACTGGGAAGGGGAAACGGAGGCGCAGGATGCCTGAGCTTTCAAACCGTATCAGCACCTTCACAGACTCCGTGATCCGGAGGATGACGCGTATCAGCCTGAAGTACGGGGCCATCAACCTCTCCCAGGGCTACCCTGACTTCGGTCCCGTGGATGAGATCCGCAACGCTCTGGCGGACGCCGCGCACAACGGACCGCACCAGTACTCCATCACCTGGGGCGCGAAAAACTTCCGCGAGGCGCTCGCGGAGAAGGCAGCCAGGTCGCTCGGGCGGACCATCGACCCGGAGTCCGAGATCTGTGTGACCTGCGGCTCAACGGAAGCGATGATGTGCGCCATGATGACCATCGTGAATCCCGGCGACAAGGTCCTTGTTTTTTCCCCGTTCTATGAGAACTACGGGGCGGACGCGATCCTCACCGGCGCGGAGCCGGTGTATATCCCGCTGGTCCCGCCGGAGTACCGCTTTGACTTAAAGCTCATCGAGCAGGGCTTCCGCGACGGCGCGAAGGCTATCATCATCTGCAACCCCTCGAACCCCTGCGGCAAGGTCTTCACCAGGGAGGAGCTGACGGAGATCGGCGCCCTGGCTGAAAAGTACGACGCCTTTATCGTGACGGACGAGGTCTACGAGCACATGGTCTACGCGCCGCATGAGCACATCTCCGCTGCCTCGCTGCCGGGTCTTTTCAGCCGGACCATTACCTGCAATTCTCTCTCGAAGACCTATTCCATGACCGGCTGGCGCCTGGGCTACATCATCGGGCCGGCGGAGGTCATCGACGGCGCCCGGAAGGTGCACGATTTCCTGACCGTAGGCGCGGCGGCTCCCCTTCAGGAGGCCGCGGTCACCGCGCTCCGGTTCCCGGAGAGCTACTATACTGAGCTGAACCGGCTCTACACGGAAAAGCGGGACCGGTTCCTGAAAGGGCTCGACAGCATCGGCCTTAAGCATAACGTCCCGGAGGGGACCTACTTCGTCATGGTCGATATCCAGGAATTCCTGGACCTCCCCACGTTTCAGGGGATGACAGACCTCCGGTTCTGCGAGTGGCTCGCGGAACACATCGGTGTCGGCGCGGTCCCGGGCTCCAGCTTTTTCCATGAGGACGTGAACAACCTGATCCGCCTGCATTTCGCGCGCGGGAACGAGGTCCTCGACGAGGCGGTCCGGAGGCTCGCAAAGCTCGCGGAGTACAGGCAGTAAGCTTCACCGCACGGAGTGCAGGCAGTAGGCCCTGCTGCTGGAAAGTACCGGCAGCTGCTTACGCTGTCTGGAATGCCGGCAGCCACTTCCACGGAAAGGATCATCATGAACAATACCTTCTTCGCCGCGCTTTCGCGGATGAAATATATTGAACGCTGGGCGCTCATGCGCTCCTCCCGGCCGGAGAACCTCTCCGAGCATGCCATGGAGGTCGCCATGATCGCGCACGCGCTCTGCACGATCGGGAACGTACGCTTCGGAAAGGAGCTGGACGCGGACCGGGCGGCCGTGGTGGGACTTTTCCACGACGCCTCGGAGATCATCACGGGCGACATGCCCACGCCGGTCAAATACTACAGCGACGATATCCGCTCCGCCTACAAAAAGGTCGAAGCGGTCGCTGAGCTCCGGCTCCTTGACAAGCTCCCGGACGACATGCGCCCGGTCTACGCCGAGCTCTTCGAAGCATCCGGGGCGCCCGGCCATGATCCGGCTTCTGAGAACGCCGTCTACATGCGGCGGCTCGTCAAGGCCGCGGACAAGATATCCGCGTACATCAAGTGCCTTGAGGAGGAGACCGCCGGGAACACGGAATTCCGCACCGCGAAGCGGACCATCGAAGCCGCGCTGATCCGGCTCATGGAAGAGCTTCCCGAGGTAAAGGTCTTCGCGGAGGATTTCCTCCCGCCCTACGGCCGCACCCTCGACGAGCTCTCATGACCTTCGACCATGGGGACTGTCCCCATGGCTAAACAGTCGTTCTATTAATCAACACAAAGCGGCTTTTGTGTTGGACCATGGGGACTGTCCCCATGGTCGAAAATTAAGCAATTCCATCAGATTTTTTCACAGATTTTTCGCATTCTTCGTTCATACTGGAGTCACACAGATCTTTGGGTCCGGGGAAGGAGGGTATCATGAAGAAATTTCTGACTTTGCTGGCGGGGTTCCTGACGTTATGCATGCTGCTCACTGCCTGCGGCGGTCCGGGGCGGTCGTCCTATATGGCAGGCGGTGCCAGGGCTCCCATGGAGGAGGCTTCCTATAAGATGGCGCCGCAGGCGGCACCTGCTGCATCCTACGCTGTGAACAGCGCGGCTGATTTTGACGTCTACGAGACGACGGCCGCTGCAGAGGCGTATGAGGACGAGGGCGGCGGATCGGCACCGGCCGCTTCCAACATCAAGCTGATCCGGAATATAGACCTCCGGATCAAGACGGACGAGGATAATGTTTCCGCCATCACCAGCGCCCTGAGCGCGCGGGCGGAGTCCTACGGCGGCTACGCGGCGTCGAAGAGCATCGACGTATCGGAGAACAGCACCTCCGGCTTCCTGAGCGTAAGGGTCCCGGAGGGCAAGGCGGACGCGTTCCTTTCGGATCTCCAGGCGGACGGCTACAACGTAGTCTACATCTCCGACAACTCCGAGGACGTGACGCTCCGCTATACCGACACCGCGGCGCGGATCCAGGTCCTTGAGACCGAGCAGAAGAATTACATGCGGTACCTCGAGGACGCGAAGTCCGTCGAGGAGACCATGACGGTGGAGCGCGAGCTCCGCGAGGTCACGAGCGAGCTCGAATCCCTCCGCGCGCAGATGCGGACGCTCAACAACCAGATCGATTTCACCACGATCACCATCAATATCTACTACAACTCCTATGCGGTCCCGACGACCGGCGACCGCTGGAAGGAAACCTTCCAGCGCGCGGGCGAGAGCCTCCAGGAGGGCTTCATGGATGTGATCGAGATGTTCTGTGAGCACCTGATCCCGTTCCTCGGCATGATCCTCATGGCAGTCATCGGTGTCCGCTTCGGCCTCTTCTTCCTGCGTCTTTTCAAGGTCGTCGGAAAGAACGGCACCGGCAAGGCTCCTTTCTTTAAAAAGAAGGGCGCGAAGGGCCAGGCGGAAGCTCCGGAGGTCCCGGACAAGCCCGCTGACCCGAAGGCTTGATGTTATACACAAAACAGTTATTTAAGTAATGTTCACAGCATTTTCACTTTACTTTTCGCGCATATATTGTTATATTTTGCTTGCGATGGACAGTATTCCCCTGGAAGCTATACCATTTTCTGCATCATAAAACGGCTTGCGCCGCACAAAAACTGAACGCATCACGGCACCGGAAAGAGACCTGCATCCCAGAGAGCAGGATCACGATCCACGACTTCCGCCCGAAATCGTTTTACGGGCACGTCACCAGGAAGCCTCAGAAAAAGCCTCCTCCGCGCATGCATTAAAATGAATCATTAATTCTCCGGGAGAATCATGTCTGTCCGAAGCACCGCGATCCGCTTGCAGTGCTTCGGACAGTTTTATTTGCGGCAGTCCGTCGCGCGGCATTCAGGTGACCCGAATGACCTTAAGGAGGAAAAAGATGAAAAAGTATGCGTACAGTGTTACTAAGCGCGGCATCGCGCTCACCCTTGCCCTTGGACTTGCCGGCGCCGCGGCCCTGACAGGCTGCGGAAAGAAAGCGCAGGAGACCACAGCGGCAGCAGCGGCGGAGACCACCGCGGCGGGAGCCCAGGCAGCAGCCGGAGCCACGGCGGCGGAGACCCAGGCAGCCCCGGCAGGCGCCATCAAGGAAGGCGGAACCGCGGTCCTCGAGATCTCGACCGAGCCGGACAGCTTTGACCCGTTCATCGCGGTCGCGGCTGATACCGAAAGCATCCTCTTCAACGTCTATGACGGCCTTTTCGTCCTCACGGACGACGGCACCATGGCCCCGGACCTCGCGGAGTCCTATGAGGTCTCCGACGACCACAAGACCTACACCTTCCACCTCCGCGAGAACGCGACCTTCTCGAACGGGAACCCCGTCACCGTGGACGACGTCGTGTACACCTACCAGACCTATGCCGAGAAGAAGGCAGGCTTCGAGCTGGTGGACAAGATCGAAGCGGTGGATGACCACACCCTCACGATCAGCCTGATCGAGCCGGACGCTTCCTTCCTTTCGCTCCTGAACTACGGCGTGGCCCCGAAGGACGACAGCATCGACCTGAACATCACCCCCGTCGGCTCCGGCCCCTACATGATCACCAACTACGTGACCGGCTCCGAGGTGACGCTTGAAAAGAACCCCTACTACAGCACCAACCCGGACCGCGTCCCGCACCTCGACAAGATCATCGTCAAGGTCAACATGTCCGACCCGGCCGTCAAGCTGAACCAGCTGCTCGCGGGCGACATCGACCTCACCCAGTACATGGAGCCGGCGAACGCGGCCATGGTCGAAAAGCGCGGCCTCCAGGTCATCGCGGCGCCGTCCAACACCGTCCAGATCCTCGCTTTCAACGAGAAGGAAAAGCCCTTTGACGACGTGCGCGTCCGCAAGGCGGTGAACTACGCGATCGACAAGCAGGCTATCATCGACGACATCCTCTTCGGGCAGAGCACCCCGCTCTACTCCCACATGAGCCCGGTCATGGCTGCCTACTATACCGAGGACCTTGAGAACACCTACACCTACGACCCGGA
>Ga0129306_1001403_pt1 | contig 27284 bp, 24 predicted proteins | sample P827metagenome_FD_94438 | JGI IMG/M metagenome (GOLD analysis project Ga0129306, IMG submission 94438) | Capybara group fecal microbial communities from Wisconsin, USA - P827 metagenome | ecosystem: Host-associated > Mammals > Digestive system > Large intestine > Fecal | place: USA: Wisconsin...
CTGAAGCCTCTCGACAAGAACGCAGTAATCACGGGCATCTACAAGGATGACGACGCGAAGTATTCGCTGCAGAATCTCCTCAGGCGGCAAGAAGGGGATGATCCGCAGCGAACAAAGGGATAGGCGCTTACCAAGAAAGTCATGATTGAGATCATACATCAACTCATACCGTTCACTGTCTGTCAATTTAGGGTAATTCGTTTCAAGATCACCCTTCCAATCATCGTAGTTCAGATGGATGTCTCCCCAAATGACATGCCGTTCGTTTTTTGTCTCAGCAGCTATCGTTTTCTCCTCCTTCCATCTTTTTGTTTAATCAAGCCCATAACAGTGGGCTGAATCACGGAAACGACCGCGAGGAGCGGCCTTCCCAATTCAGCCCTGAATTATAGGGTTGATTTAAGTTCACAAAGGTCCTGCCGGCCGCCGTGGTTCGGCTGTCATAACTCCGCTGTACCGTATCTCGAATACAGCAGGGCTTCCCTCAAGTCCATGAGAGAGCGTGAGCAAGTATCATTATCCTCCATACCGTCTTCGCGGGGCTGTTTTACCAAAGCCAGCTTGCAGAATTCCGTTGATCGCTCTGAGGCCGATCCCTCGTCTTGGCGGCGGATTCTGCTTCGCTCGAATAAAGATTTCGTACCGGAAGTAACCTATTCAGTTGTCAACGAACAGTGAAGGAGTCTGAAAAAGTGTCCTTCACTATACGCCGTTATAGAGATCGTTTTACACCCTCGTTTACAAAATGTTCACAATATTTTTCGGATTATTCATAAATTCCATGAAGTTAATATCTCCTTACGTTGTAAAATGAGCACGGGGTAGTTTTTGTATTTGAGGTGACGCGATGGCAAACAAGGCAAACATAAGCAAAATAAACGAACGTTTACTACATACTAAAAGCGGAAACCGTTGTGCTATGTGCAAAATCCTTTTAGTTGATCCAAATAATCCATCCACAGCCTGTATCGGTGAAAATGCTCACATCTACGGAGAAAAAGCCGATGCAGCTTGCTATGATGCAACAAAGGATTAATGCTAAGAAATTCTATGTGTGTTCATCGTTTCATGGTTGATAACTGCACATTATTATATAATATAATGTGTGGTTATCAAAGCGAGACAAGGAGAATGAAAGTCAAGGAGTAAAATGAAGAACTGCTGGAAGAGTCGGAGGATAGCACGATTGCCGTTGCACAGGTAACGGAAGTTGGACTGCACCGCAGCGCTTTACAGGAATTTATCAAGAGCAGCAAGATGTACCACTTCGGGCACGACCTTTTATACGCGGAGAAGCGTATAGGAGGACGATTTCTACCTCTTAAAGCACAAATATGGGCGTGAAATTCACTCACAAGAGACCGCTATGTATCTGAATGGCTATTCCAGACCGTCCCACGGCAAAATATACAATGCCCCTACTAGCAGATCATAATACACTGTACTTAAAGTGGGAGAAATAAAAGTGTCAGGCGCGTTATACCGAAATACTTCGGTTTTGGTAGAATTGGAACCCCCCCCATCCAGCCCCAACTCATGTTTACGATTTGGAACGGATCATGTGTAAAACCTACGCGGCGGCATTGATATTCAGATCGTCGGAGAAGCCATGTAACGCTATACAGCGTCCAAGGACAAGAACATTCACAAACTGTTGCAATATGTAGACCCGCTTCACATGAAGCTCAAGGTGCTACGATACAGGAAGGTATTGCTATGATAAACAATTATTCGATTCAGCGAAAAGCCTTTATTAAGGCAAAGTAGCAGAGAAGCATATGTTTTCCTTGCCAGTTATAAAAGAGCATTAAAATATGACAAATGAGATTGAAAGGAATGATTGTATATGTTCAAATATCCTTTGGCGGTAACGATTGATACAAACATCTTTGACGCCACAAAATATGATTTGTGTGATAATAGTACTCTCAGAATACTCGAAAACTATGTTAATAGCGGGAAAATCAACGTCATATTAAGTGATATTGTTGTAAAAGAATCGAAAAGGCATATTGAGAATCAAGTCAATACTATATGTGGGATTAAACGAAAAGCAAGATTAGAGGCATTGAAAGTGTCTGCTGAATATCTTATAAACACTGTTGGCATGAATGAGATATTAAACATCGTAGACAATAAAGATGAGCTTGTATCAAAAGCTCAAGAGATGTTTGATGATTTTCTGCGCTCAATCAACGTCGAAATTCTTGGCGCAGATTTAATAGATATCAAAACCATAATAGACGATTATTTTGGAACCAGGCCACCTTTTGAAAACAGCGAAAAGAAAAAAAGTGAGTTTCCAGATGCATTTATCGCTCAACAGATCAGAAAACGATTTAGCGAAACGGAAACAGTTGTAATTGTTACTAACGATAAAGGTTTAATAAAGGCTTGCATGGACAGTGAAAATCACCTTTTCTTCAATTCCTTAGGTGATTTATATAACGCGATAAGCAAAGAAGATGCTGCTTATGATGAAACGATTGCCTTAATAAATAGACTGCAATTGCGCATAAGTGGTGCTGTGAAAAAATATATCAGCGACAACGGAAATATAGTTGTTCGTGGCCTTTCATACGATAAAGACGGTATAGAATCCGGGTATGATTACGATGAAATTTACCTGCATAGCATTTCAGATGTGACATTTTCTGTCCACTCCATAGACAATATTATGGAAAGTACTTCAATCATCACACTTTCATGTAAAGCTAATATTTCTGCTGATTGCTATTATGAGGATTTCGCCAATGCTCCTTGGGATCCCGAAGAAAAAGAATATGTATTTGTTGACACAATAAAAATGCGGGAGGAACATAATGCACGGTTTGCTTGCAGAATTGAGATTGACCGAGAATCAAAGACATTCGAAGTGTTTCCATTTACAGTTGTTTTGGGTGGCGATTCAAGATGTAAGAGGTATAAATATGATGAACACTCTGTAAAAGATGATGAAGAAGAAATCCATGATATGGATAGAGAGGCACATGGATTCCAAGCACTCGGAAGCTATGAATCATACCTAGAGGGCAATTTGCTTGATTCACTTTTTTTCACAGATATAATTGCCAAGTTTGAGATAATAAATAGTTTATATCAAAAATATGACGACTGCCGCGCTAGTTTTGATGAATTGTTGGCAGTACTCAATGGCAGTAATTACAAAGATACTATCAAGTTACTATATGAAAGACTGCTGGAAGCATCTGATATACCGTGCATTGCCAATGTAGAAAATATCACAGATTCAGAGATTGAAGAAATACGAGCATGGGCAAATGCTCAATATGAAAGGACGTCTGAGGTCGCGAATATAGACACGCTCCCGGATGTAATAGCTTTTGGAGAAACAATTGTAATTAGAGGTGTGGATGGAAGCAAAGCATCGTTATCCATAGGCAATAATGTAATGAGTCCTTATGAGGGTGGCGAAGAAATTATTGACATTTGTTTTGCTAATGGAAACGATAGTATTATCAAAGGATATATAAAACTAGTTGTTGGCTACTTGGATTTTGATGAAGATGGTAGCGTTGCAGATGGTCTTAGTGATGATATCGAGTACGAATATGAAAACATACTAAAAGGATTGGATGATTTTATTAGTGTGCAAAATCGCGAAGCGAAAAAAGATATTAAAATTGCAGAGATTATCAACGAAGCTATAGACGCAAGCATTGACAATGCCTATAGTTAAAAAAGGGGAGATGCAGCAGCCATAATCGTGCTTAATTTACGACGTGGGATTGTGATGAAAACTGCCCCCACATCATGAGAGCAGTTCTGTCTTTATTTCGGATCATGACGCCACAGGATCTCACCCGCCCTATTCCCCCGTATAAAACTGCGCCTGCGCTGACCACAGTTCCGCGTACTTCCCGCCCTCCGCCGAAAGCAGTTCCTCATGCCCCCCCGTCTGGACGATCTGTCCGCGGTCGAACACGGCGATCTTGTCGCAGAAACGGCAGGAGGCGAGACGGTGGCTGATGTAGACGGTCGTCTTATCACCGGAAATCGCGTTGAAGTTGGAATAAACCTCATATTCCGAAACCGGGTCGAGGGCTGCGGTCGGTTCATCCAGCAGAATGAACGGGGAATCCTTGTACAGCGCGCGGGCGAGAGCGATCTTCTGTTCCTCGCCGCCGGAGAATTCCACACCGTCCTTGTCAAACTGCTTGCCGATATAGGTATCCACGCCGTGCGGCAGGGTTTCGAGCCTCGTGTCAAAGGTAGCTTTTTCGAGGCATTCCCGTACCCGCGCGGAATCGAAATCCCTCTTCGACGCCACGACCTCTCCGAGCCGGAACGGGAAGAGCGTGAAGTCCTGAAAGACCACGGAAAAGACGGACATGTATTCGTCGTAATCGTACTTCTGAATGTTCCCGCCGTTCAGAAGGATCTCCCCTTCCGTGGGATCATACAGCCGGCAGAGCAGCTTGATGAAGGTCGTCTTGCCGGAGCCGTTCTCCCCGACGATGGCCAGTTTTTCGCCGATTTTGAATTTCAGGCTGACATGGCGCAGGGCCCAATTTTCCGTGCCGGGATAGCGGAAGGACACGTCCTTGAACTCCACATCGTACTCGTTGTCGTTCCGCTTCTCCACCGTCAGAGAGCCCTTAACCATATCGTTCGGAATGTCGAAGTAGGAGAAATAGCGTTTCAAGTAGTGATGGTTTTCAAAGGATTGCTCAAACGCCGTCGTGAGTTCCGTGACGGCTCCGATCATCATCGTGATACAGGCGACGTACTTCGCAATGGAACCGGGAGTGATTCCTCCGTTCAGCGCGGACAGTATCATGATTGCGTATCCGGCGAAAAGAAGTAGATACGATACGACGGTCCCCGGGACGCTCCACGCCGCTTTGAGATAGGAGGCCTTTCTCATGCCCTCGTACAGGAGAGCCTGTTTTTCCTGATATTCGTCTGCGACAAGGTCTTCCATTTCATAGAGCCGGATGTCTTTTGATCCGCTGTAATCCTCCATGAATTCACCCAGAGCGTCCGCATATACGTTCACGTCGACATAGGATTCCTCGGAGCGCACTTTCCGATCGATCGCGAGCTGACGTTTCGTAGACAGAAGCGAAACGGTGATGCTGAGAGCCAATCCGAAGACAAGCAGAAGTTTTTGCCACAGCGGGATGGACGGCAGCGCGAAAAAGGAAGCGGTCAGGGCGGCGGAGGAGAGAATGGACACCGTGCTCCGGGCAAACCGCCGAACCATATAAATGGCATGATAAACATTGTACCCTGTACGCGATTCCATTTTGACTCTTGCCTTCTGCCGTTCGATTTCAGGGTCTTCAAGAGCCTTGTACGGAAGCTCCATCGCTTTTTCAGAGTACATCCAATCCTGCCGGATATAGCTGAGATAGGATTCCGTGCTTTCCACCGCGCCGCACCATGCGCAGATCATGGAAATCAGAAAGACGGGCAGGACAGCCAGGGCGGCATACAGGATCAGCGTTTCGACCCGCTCATGGGAGATCAGCGCGTCCACCAGCTTCGCCGAGAAATAGACGGGAATGTAACCTGAGACGGCGGTAAGAATCGTTGTGACAAACATACAGACGATATACCGCGGGTTCAGGGTGTACAGAAGCCGTACCGCTCGTTTGGATATGGCGAAATGTTCTCGCAGAGACATTCTTTCCTTTTGCCCGTTCATGCGCTCGCCACCTTTCCGTTTTCTCTGTACCACTGGCTTTGAATTTCGTAAAGTTCTTTATATTTTCCTTCAAGGGCTATCAGCTCCGCGTGGGTTCCTTCTTCGGCGATCCGCCCGTCTTCGAGCAGGATCACCCGGTCGCAGAAGGCGGTCGTCGCCAGCCGGTGGGAGACGAACAGGGAGGTCTTTCCCGCCGTCATGCGTCCGTATTCGCCGTACAGCCTTGCTTCCGCGATGGGATCGAGCGCGGCGGTCGGCTCGTCGAGCACGAGGATCGGCGCGTCCTTGCAGAGCGCGCGGGCCAGCATCAGCTTCTGTGCCTCGCCGCCGGAAAGCTCCGTGCCGTTTTTGTTGACCTTCTTGTCGAGCTTCGTGTCCATGCCGTCCGGGAGGGCTTCGATCTTCTCCCAGAGGCCCGCCCGTTTCAGCGCGTTTTCGGCTTTTTGGCGGTCAGTGTGTTCCCCGTCCGTGCAGGAGACCGTCTCGGCGAGGGAATAGAACGCCGTCCGCACATCCTGAAAGACCGGGGCGATCAGCTTATAGTAGTCCCGCAGCCTGAATTTGCTTTGCGGAATCCCGTTTATCCGGATTTCGCCGGAGGTCGGGCGGTACAGTCCGCAGAGCAGCTTGACGAGGGTCGTTTTGCCTGCACCGTTCAGTCCGACGAGAGCCAGTCTTTCGCCGGATTTCATCGTGAAGCTGAGATCCCGGATCGTGCAGTCCTCCGCCCCGTCGTAACGGAATGAGACGTGATCGAAGACGACCTCCGGCGCATGATCCCCGATGCTGTCGTCGGATGCTTCGCCCGTCCCCTCAAAGTCGAGATAATCGAGATACTCCCTGAAATCGCAGATGCGCATACTGGATGCGTGCAGGGTATTCCATGCGTCCACGATACCGCCGATCCATTCCGCGAAGGAGGAGACAGCCGCAAAATAGAGGACAAAGTGCGCTGCGTCGATCTCTCCCCGGAGGAACATGGAGATAAGCAGAAGATACGCGCCGCCGTCCCGAAGAAGAATGACAAACAAATCGGCAGTCCGGGACAGGAATCTGCGGGAAACCTTCTTTCGGTTCTCCATGACCAACTGTCCGGTCAGATCGCGGTAAATATCCCGGATCCATCCGGCCATCGAATAGATGCGGATATCCTTCGCACTTTTGAAATCATCCGGCAGCTTCCGCACGCAGGCCTGCTTGGTTTCAAGATCGCTCAGTTTTTTCCGGTGCGCGTGATCCCAGCGGTTGTATGCGCGTCCGGCAAACCAGTTTGCCACAGGGGACGCGGTGAGGATCGGCACGAGCCACGGAGAGGCAAAGGAGATCACCGTCCCGAAGAGCAGATAACCGATGACGTTTTCCGTCATACTGAACGCACCTCTGACCATATCAGTCAAAGGCTGATCCCCATCTGACTGCTGTGTGGCTTCAGAGGCTCTTTCCGCCAGATCCCGGACAGGTTTTTTCTCATAATCCTCATAGAATAAGCTGAGAGTTTTTCTGACCCAAAGATCCGTCACTTTGTAACGGTATCGTCCGGCGGCATCCCGCGAAATAATTTCAAGCACACGGGAAGACAAATCTGCCAGCAGCATGAACAACAGGAGCCGTCCGACGGGAACGACGGCTTGTGCCCATGGATTTCCCGCCGTCACTTCTTCCAGAACGCGGGCCGGGAAAACAATGCCCAAATACCTTGACGCAATGTGAACCGGAATATAAAGGGCAAAGATCACAAATGCAGCCGGGGCATAATGGAGCAACTTCCGAACGGACCATACGATATTCGACGCCACCGAATGCGACGGCTTTATCTTCGGCGTCTTTTCTTTTTTCACGCTCATCCCTCCTTTCGGGGCTGCCCCCAGTATAGCACGGAATCCCCCGGAAAAGGAAATTCGTGCACGAGTTGTTCTCAGGCGTGCACGAATTGCAGGTTTTTATGGATTTGAGGCGGGCAGGATCCCGTTTTCTTCGAGAATGGCGAGCATCTCCGCGGGGGTGACGATGAACGGGCGGGGAGGATAGTGCTTCAGATTCCCGGTCACAAGCCGCGCGTCCTCGTCCCGCTTTTCCATCGTGACCTCGTAGAAAATCTGATCGTCCGCGTCCGGGAGGATTTCGCCCGTCGGGGTCGGCTCTACTGCAAGGCCGTACTGCCGGATGGTGTCAAATATCACCTGAATATCATCTTCTCCGAATGAAAACTTTTTCCTGTGGAGTACTTCATCGTATTCCGCCAGAATATCGGGGTGATACAGAGGCGTTATCAGTCCGCCGAGCAAAGCGCGTAGAATCTTTACTGTTGCAGAATCATCGTGTTTTGAGAGAAGCGCGGACACCAGAACATTCGTATCAACGACAACGTAGAATCTCATGTTTTGTTCCGCTTTCTCTCCGCCCTTGCCGCCGCGATTTCCGCGTTGATTTCGTCGAGCGTCATTTCCGGCAGATCCGCGGCGTCCGCCCGTAACCGTTCAAAGGCTTCGAGCGCGTCCGCGTGCGTGATGGTCTTTTCCTGCGGCGTGATTTCCGCATTCTCCGGTACGGCGACTTCAAACGGGATCCCCCGCCTCATGCGGCTCATGCTCATGAACATCCTCAGCGCGGTCGGCAGATCCATGCCGAGACTCTCGTAGATCTCCGTCACGTCCTGTTTCAGCTTTCTGTCCGCACGAAATTGAATCAAAACCTGATCGCTCATCATACCCTCCGAATTTGTTCTGTATTCGTTCTGTATGGATTATAGCATAAACCGAAAGCGTTGTCAAGCGTTTTCCGCGGGCAATGCGGGGACAAGAAACTCCGTCGTAAATGCGCCTTCCTCGCTGTTCACCTTCATCCAGCCGTCGTGAGCGGCGAGGATCGACTCCGCGCGGCGCAGACCGAAGCCGTGTACGCCGCTCTTCTCCGAACGGAACAGCCCCTTCGCCTTCTCCCGCTTTTCTCCCGCCGTATTGAGCATGGAGAAATAGAGCATTTTCCCCTTCATGGTCATATACAGACGAATGAACTTATCGCCTTCGGCCTTTTCACAGGCTTCGACGGCGTTGTCAAGCAGATTCGCGACGACGGCACAGAGCTCGGCGTCCGTGAGCGTCAGCCTTTTCGGGACTGTCGCCTTTACGGTGACCGCGATCCCCTTTTCCTTCGCCTGGCTGAGCTTGGCCGACAGGATGGCGTCGAGGGAGACGTTCCCGGTTTTGTACAGGGTATCCACGTTCCGAAGCGTGGAGTCCAGTTCCTTCACATACGCAAGCGCGCGTTCGGTGTCCCCCGCTTCAAGATAGGATTTCAGCAGCTCCAGATGGTGATGGAAATCGTGCTTATAGCCGCGCATTTCCCGGTGGATTGCGCGGACCTCGCCGAGATGCTGTTCGGTAAGCTCCGCCTGCCACTGCGCCAGTTTCAGAAAGGTTCGTTTTCTCATTTATGTCACCCTCTCGATAAACGTGCGGTTGACGGCGTCGTACTTTCCCCGCGCCACGGGCAGAACGTCCCCGGAATCCAGCGTCACGTCCGTCCGCGTGATCTTCACGATCCTACGAAGGTTTACAAGCACGCTCCGATGGATGCGGAAGAAATCCTCCGACAGCCTCCCGGCAAATTCGCCGAGGGTTTCCTTGATCCGATAGTCCTGCTCTTCCGTATGAAGAACGAGATAGTGAAGGAACGCCTCAACATACAGGAGTTCGCGCTCCGTGAGCCGGACGGTCTCTCCCTCTGACGATATCACGACGGACGGCGGCGCAGCTTTCAATCGATCCGCGGCTTTCGTCAGCACAGCGGAGAGCTTTTCCTGCGATACGGGCTTGACGAGATAGTGGAGCGCGTCCACCTCGTAGCCCTCGCCCGCCAGCTCGAAATGGGAGGTGACGAAGACGATCTCCGCAGCGCAGCTCTCCCGCCGGAGCCGCTTCGCCAGCGAGATCCCGTCCTCGCCGGACATTTCGATATCGAGCAGGAGGATGTCAAAGTCCCGATCCTCGGAGTACGCGAACAGGAACGCCTCCGCGGAGGGGAAAGGGATAGTGGTCACGGCAGCGGCCCGATCCTTCGCCCAGCAAGAGACGAGGGCGGCGATTGTTTCCCGGTCGGCGGGTTGGTCGTCTATGACGGCAATGCGCATGGACGTGGGCTCCTGTTTACAGATGTTGATACACTATTATACCCGATTTTCTGCGAGGTTGCAAGAGGGGGACGGGCTTGATTTACGACGTGGGGGTGTGACGCAATGACCAGACTGAATAGACGATTTCCCTGTTGGACTATTCCATAGGCAAAAGCGTGCGTACAATGTCACGCTGGTGGTAGGAAAGATCATGGAGGGTTATTCGATAGAGTAAATAAGATGGGAATTATAGGTGTGTGTTATTATCTTTTCTATAGTATGAGAGTTGACAAAAACTATATTTTAATAATTAATATAAATCTTATCTGCTACTGAAGATACGATATAACGGCTACCCTACATATGGAATCAGGTACGTTGAATTTGACTGCAATCACCCGAAACAAATCTAGACTTGTCCAGATTTGTATCATACCCCACTCCTGGTTGAACGGCCGGTGGAGTCCTGCAATTGTAGCCAACCCAACCATCACTATATCCATGGTGTTGTATACTACTATCTCAGAATCTTCTGCACCTCATAGCAACTTACGTCGTTGCATTCTCAACAGTAGCCTTGTTGCTCTTGAGAAAGAATAAAATATAATCTTCCAAGATAGGTACAGCAAAGAATTATATCCCAAATGTCTTCAATATGTTGCGCGGATTAGCTTGTAGTTATTCATTGCCTGCGCTTCTGACAGGAGATGGTTAGGTTGTTACATGGATTCGATAATGTGAATTACGTTCCGCACTTTCACATCATGGTGGACGAAGTTCTCTTGTGTCAGTTGCTGCGTTACCTCATCATATACTGGAGCTGTTCCAAGTGGATCTTTGATTGTTAAGATCATACAAAACTCTTGGCTAAGTTGATAGTCCTTTAATTCCGCATCCTTCTCAATGAAATCCCGATATAGGCCCTCAATTTTAAGATACCACTTCCGATTTGCCGGAAGCCACTTTTCCCTTTCAGCTGGAGTCATCTCTGCCAAATCTACAGCGTACTTTTTCACGGGATGGAATTTCTTTCCATACTTCACAAGGGTGCGCTCACGATCGAAACCCGTTAGCGGATGTATACTCTTTGATCGCTCACTGTAAAGTCCGTCATTAAGAAGGTTTTTGTTAACATCAACTCCCAACGGATTCTTTATAAGTGGCTTGTCTGTGTCTCTTTCCTTTTCTGTCTCATATGTTCCAAATAGCACATCTAAATTGGACTGGCAATACTCTCCCGCCTGTTTATCATCTAAAAGCGACTTATTTACAAGGGTGATAATAATCTGTCCCCGGAAGAAACCATCGTCATCAACCAAGCTCGTCGGATAAGGAAAGTTGAACATTTCTATAAAACTCCCCCTTTCCAATGAGTCTCTTAAAATCAATGTGATTTCATCCGGAGAATTGAACAGAATATCTGTAGCCTTAATTGGAACTCCAAATCCCATCTGGTTAATCTTCTCAGACATTTTCATCTGTTTGACTATTGGATACTTTGCATAATGGATCATTAATGCCCGAAGCAATAGTGGATCAAACTCTTCCTGTAGTAAATAGGCAAGATCTGCTACAATTCGTGTTACAGCTGGTGTTGAAAAACTAGTTCCAGCACGTCGCACATCTTCATCATTGAGATCGAAAGTGCGGACACCATGCTCGATGCTCTTGCCATTGTGCATTCCCGCATTTCCACCATAAAAAACCAAATCTGGCTTAATAATGCTTGCTGGCCCTGGGCCGACTCGTGTAAACGGTGATGGCATATTTACTTCAGCATAATCGTATTCCTCTTGCTTCGCTGCAAGTGACCCGACTGTTAGAGCTCTGACGGAATCCGCTGACTTTGCTATTCTCTGCTTTGGCAAACCTAGTCTATAATTTAGACAGTTTCCAGCAGATTTGATGATAAGGACATTGTTCTCATCCTGTATATTATCCAGTGCCATTCCGAACTCGGAAAATCTATCTAGGTCACTTTGTTCATCCTGTCCTAGTGACAAGTTCCAAATCTTTATCTCAGGATTCCTCTCTACAGCTTCTCGGATATTATCGACAAGATCTTCTGGATATATTCTCTCACGTGGATAGACCAAAGCACTGAATAAGTTTACACCTGCTGTACAAGAAATGTTGGTTCCATTCAGTTCATCCGAGTATTCAATGATACTTGCCACAGCTGTCCCATGATATCTATCAGTATATACCTCTGGATAATTACTGTATTCGTCCTCAAGAAGCCATGGCGAAAGATGACCAATTGGTTTAATTCCCGTATCCAGCACACCTACCGTCAAATAATCTTCACCATCTTCAGGCACTTTAGTTGGAATATACTCATCATCCAGAAGTGCATCCTGTGTTATCAATTGGCATTGTTTTCTCAACACTGTACAGGCCTTCAAAATCTATGAATTGCTGGTATTTGTCCTGTGAATCTATCTGCACTCGATATATAAATAGCTCTGCGGTAAATCGGATCTCTTTTTGGATTTTCACACCGATCTGTTTGCAGAATGCTTCAAAAAGAATTTTTGCGAGATTATTTCTGTCGAAATTATTATAATTAATCAATCTAGCTCTATACTCTGTATGTCCATTCTCATAAATACTCGTTACCGGTTTAAACACTTCAACGGCAGACAAGGAAGACGTCAGTATTGCAGCCTCTTCATTTTGTATAACTTTCTCCAGATTGTCAAGAACAACTTCGTTATTTAGTACAGAGAGAATCTGTTTGTCCCCATACACACCAACCACATTATAACTACCGTCACTCCCAAGAATGCTGGCAATACGTCCTCTGTGAGTTTTGGCTATTGCGCTTTCATTTAAACTCGTTGCAAGTATCACCGGTAACGTTCTTGGTTTTGACATTTCGTCACGTAATTTAGAGCGAACCTCCAACAAATCTGATGTCAACTTCTGTGCATGATGACGAAGTTCATCACCGTGGAGAACAAATTTGGGCTCTCGACTGTCACCTCCGCCTTCGGTGCTTCTATCATCATAATCTTTCCGCTTTTCAAATATTCTGATCGGCAAGTATTTGTCATTCATCTATTCTCACGCTCCTCTCAAGTTGATCGACTTTTCTTCTGGAAAGACCTGTATATGTAACGATTCTCTTCTTTGGAACCCCGCTATTCAGCATAAACAAAGCCATATCCTCCTTTGAGTAATCACCATGTGTTTTAAACAGATACACTTCTGCTATTATGGTTTCCATCTCCACACAGCTCTTTTCGAGAAGAAGGGCCTTTTTAGCCAAGTTATTATTTATATTCTTTATATCCGAATATGAGAACCCCACCATTGTATGACATATTTTTTCCCATTGATTATCATTAATATTTCTTATATCAAGAAAATCCGGCAGTAATTCCATCATATATTTAATTTCTGTTGTTCCAGGGCGTGGTATTTCAATGACCGATTGAAACCTTCTCCAAATAGCATTATCTAATAATTCGTGGTGGTTTGTCGCTGCTATTAAGATTCCATCTCTGCAATAATCATCAATGTTCTGCAAAAGGCTATTCACTACCCTTTTTAGTTCACCTAATTCATGCTGATCATCTCTTGCTTTTGCAATCGCATCAAATTCATCCAAAAAAAGCACGCATGGTCGTCGCATTGCATATTCAAATATCCTGTGAATATTCTTTGCTGTAGCCCCTAATAGGGATGAAATCAAAGTATCAAGTCTGGCAGTAACTAAAGGCAATTGCATTTTTGATGCAATATAGGATGCTACTGTCGTTTTTCCACACCCCGGATATCCATACAACAGTAAAGATTGCGAAAACTCAAGGCCCATTTTCTCTATAATGTTTTTGTTTTGAACAGTGTTCAAAAAATCCTGTAGTTTTTCCCTAACTGTCTCTGGTAATATGAGTTTCTCTGCCATTGGATTATAATTGATATTTACAATATTCATTCGACTTTCCTGGTCAACTGGTAAGGGTCCCAAGGAATCCAACGTTGTTCTCCCTGAATTATTCCTGTTTAGAACATTAGTAATGCTTTTGCTCCCTTGGACGTCCCCATTCTCTTCCATCTTTTTCGCAAGAAGCAGAGAATAATTTCGAACCTTCTCTATGTCCCTATCAAGCCCTGCTTCGATTATCTTACTCATCTCAGAATAGTACATGCTCCATCCCCTCCGAGTATTTCAGTCAGCAAGAGCATTATAACATCTTGTCGGGCATTTTTCAAGTGTTTTTGGACATTTTTTGCTTTATTTGGGATAAAATTTCACTTGATTGGTCATTTTTGATCATCCCCGCCAAATATTTTTCCATTGTAAAAGTCATAGCATACGATTTTACCCTTTCACAGGAAAAACTCCTATACCTTGAGTGATTTTAAGTTCGACTATGCTCTGGATCATCTGAATTTCGAAATTCTTGTGGTTTTACTCAAGTCTTATTTTGTGTTTTCAACAATGTGATAAGCTTTGACTCTTTGCGAATCCGACGGGTACGACAACATTCCCTGCCTTTCTTAACAGGGAACGAGAGAAATCGGGATACAGGATGTATTCCCCAAATTAGCAGACCAGATAAAAGTCAAAAAGATGGGCGTTATCCTATGCTCCACCCTCCTCGACGCGAAGGAGTTTCAGGTCTTTTTTGCCGAGTTTTGGCTTCTGCTCAAACAAACGGTTGTACAGTCGACTTCCATGAGCGCAGAGGTTTCGGATGATGGTCATAGCTAAGCTCGATCCACTTTGGATCCACCATAAAATGCGTCAAACAAGATTGCTTTCCATAATACACTCTGGATTCTGCTGGGAGTCCTCCCGCCTCCCTCACATTTACAAATTGAACCGGTTATTATCCGCGTCCAACAGATCGCCTAGGCACAGCAAAACAGCGACAAACCGAGGATTCGCACAGTCGCTGCTTACTCCATTGGTGATCCTCGGGAATTTCCGCAAAACGCATTCAATGTTCTTTCCGTGCGCGGCGGCTGCCTTTCCACATAAAAGACAGAGACGGCATTTAATCATCTGACATATACACACAACCATTTTCAATAATAGCAGTATAATCTGCTCTCGGTATAGGTTCGGCTAGATGTACCTCGAGGAGTACAAAAACTCGTCTCATCTCCCAAAAATGTGATTGATATCCTGATTTGGAGGTCGACATAAACGCCCGCGTTTCCTGATGGTCGAACATCATCTTCACGTTAACTGTTCGTTCTATTCGATGCATCCACCTGCCACTTTTGTCTATAGAGTCGTGGGCTTCGCGTTGTGCAAAATATACATGCTCGAACACCTTCAGATTATTTGCCAATCCCAAATATGTAGCAACAATGCCCTTCTTTCACTAAAAGTCTTCACAATTTATTAGAATTATTCCTCAATACATTTCACATATATTGCATCATCATCCATATTTCTTTTGTCAGATTTTTTTGCTTTCCTCTCTTGTGTAATAATTACCCTCCCTAGGTTTTCTGTATTGACAAATAATGTCCCTTCCCTTTCACTTACATATCCTGAGCCTAATACCACTTGCTTGGGTCCTAAGCTTTTACCATATATATTAATTATATCGCGCCCATCTGTAGTGTACAATAATACTTTCTGCCCCATTTCTAGACGAACCTTTGTCTGGGCGTGTTTAACCCTTTCAACAGATGATTTTATTGTACCTCGTATTCTCTCAACGCCCTTCACCTTTTTTTGAGTCGTTGATGGAGAGTATATACTCACTTTATTATGCTTTTTATTCAATTTATTCGTCATCTGTTACCTCCACAGCTGAGACGCAATTTTCCGTAGTTGTCCTTCTTTAACAACCAATTTTATATAAACGTTTTTCACAATATCTGGTGATGAACTTTGGAATTCATTAAAAAGATCTTCTCGTCCAGTGACTATTGTGTTCGGAATAATCTCGACTGTAATATATTCGTGTGGCTCAACATTCAACACTCTTCCACTACATATCTGTTTCCCGCCATTCTTATTGCTATAATAGAAAGAAACAACAGCATCTTCCGGCAAATATTCATTGTAATCAAAGTAGTATATACTCTTGTCTCCTTCTTTCTCATAATTATTTGCATTCATTCTTAAAGCATTGGATATATCCGTTTCAATTTCATGTACTTTATTTTCAAGTTCCATGTTTTTCTTCCCTAACTCTTGGTTGTTCTTCTCCAATTCTAGGCTTTCCTTTTCTATAATCGCTTTATTTTTCTCAACCTCATCAATTTGTTGAACACTCGAGATAATGACTACAAGTAGCAACAAGCCGAGTAACACAAGCCATCCAATGCGAATAGAGATGTCAACCTTTATAGCGATAATTGTCACTATTGATGCAACAATTGAAACGTATGTTACTGAGCTTTTAAGAATCCTTTTAAACAGATCTTTCATATTCTTTTTTCATCCTTTTTTGAATTTCCTCTTTATTACTTAATATGTAATACAGTTTTTGTTGACAGCACGATGTAAGATAACGATCAGCTTTTTTAAAAGGTGTTGTTACATTTTTCTATTCAGGCTCTTTCTCACTATTAGTCTTGCAAAATACAAATAGTTGTAAAAATCGCACCGTTTGCCCCACGTGCACGGGGAAATTGCGGCGCAATTTCACCGTGCAGATGGTGTAATCAGACCGGTATTTGCATAGTTTTAAAATCCGCTCTCAGAGCGCTGAAAGCAATACCACAAGCAGGCTCTAGTAGCGGATTCCTCAAAGATCAATTCTATATTTGTCTCTCAGCACCATTGTTTCAATATTAATGTCATGAGATTACTCGCTCAAGCGCTCTCGTGGTTCTATCTGGATACACTTTACAATATCATCCTTTTTATTAATTTGAAACAATTCGGCTTCTCAATCCTAGAACCATATGTTATTATTCCAATGCTATGCTTTTATCGGAATTAATTATGAACATACAACTATTATATATATTCGTCCTTGGTATTATCACTTACAAATCTCGTTTACTATAGTTTTAGTGTTCCAGCCAACAACCACATCCGAACCGTCTCTTACTACAGAAGAAATCCGCTCAGCTCCCCATGGAGAAATTGCGATTATTCTCTTCCCCATCTCCTTTGCCAATTCAATCTCGATGTTTATCCACTTACTATATGTGGCATATACTCCCGCAAGAATTAGCACACAGCTTGCATACTTCATTTGATTTCGAATTGCATCCTTCAGCTGCTTATCATTATTAGCATGATGGATTGGATCATCTTTGGGAACAGAATAATTCTTATAATAGAATCCATCACATTCTGCTTTATCTAATAAATTCACCAATCCTTCATACGCATCGCTATACGACCAAGAATGGCTTATAAACAGATTGTAAATCATTTTTTCACCTCAATTTTCTTTTTAATTCATCATAGAATAACCTTGTTTCAAATGCTTTGTTTGAGCGCTGGTCAAAGTGTTCATAAAGCATTTTCCATTCAGTCTCTTTCCTTGTTCGGACATATGTATCGATATCAGATACGTATTTGAGTCTTGGCCAGTACAGCAAATAATCAGGCAGCTCTACATTTGATTTTAAAAAACTTGCCGTAGGCATATCCACTTGTGCAGACATCCCTATCTCAAATGGGACCCACCATGATTTTTTTGTTTTTTCTGACATTACAACAATAATATCAGTACACTTATTAAGCTGTTTCTTTATATGCTCTGTCAATTCTTTTCCACCTGTTAGGTTGCTATCAAGGAGATCTAAGTATGAGTTTACACCCAACCTCCTAAATTCATCATATATCTCTTGGGCTGTTGCTCCATCTTCCTTTTTATGTGAAATAAATACATACATATTCTCGTTTATCCTCCATCTCGTCTCCTTTAGATTGTTTCCTTCTTAACAAGTTTCCAATAATGTTGTCCTTGGGCTGTTAATGCACAATGCTTATTATGTATTGCTGCATAATACATGTGTTCTTCCCCTCTAGGAATCACGAGGCTTAATTTCACGTATTTTTGAAGAAGTTTGAATATCTCTTCATGCTTTTCATCTTTTGTCTTATCTTCCACCTCATGCTTATCGGGTTCGTATGAAGAATCAAGTGGATATTCGTAACTTGGATCAGGAAACAGTTCTGTTATTTTTCTTAGGTCATCAATTCTAATCGGAGGTGCATTTTTTCTTAGAGAAACCGATTCCTTAATATTTGCTTTGAAGACCGGACGCTGTTCCCATGCCCCCAAAGAACGATCAATATACGAATAAACCCCACCAGGAGATACTTCTCCCAGTAAATTCATTGCGCCTCCATATAATGCCTCAATCAGAAGTCCTGTATAAACTCCATGCCCGTCTTCCTCATTTGCATATCCTGAATTCTCACAAGCAGATAGTATCACTGTTCCTGAATTGATTACAGTGAACTCTGGCATCAATGGAACGTCGCCCAAAGCTCCACTATGACAGCTATCGAGAATTATTATCTTGTTCCTTGCTCTAGATGTATTCACTGCTTTCATTACATCGATTAAGGACAACCCTTCTTTACCGCACTTCACTTCACTAGTGCAGAGATAACCTCCATTGTCATCGATTGAACCATGTCCAGAGAAATATAGTAAGGCAATCTCAGAATCACTTGCAAACAATTCGGTGATCGCGTCATTTAGTTCTTTTTTTGTAACATATGAGTTTTCACTTGTTGCTGTCAGGATCTTCACATCAAAGTTTAAACTCCCATCTCCGTTCCGAGCCAATGCTTCTTTTACGCTGACTGCATCATTTACACAGCCATGCAAATCGGGTACATTCTGATAACTATCAATCCCTACGCAAAGACACTTTCTCATGATTTTCTCCTTATTGTGATTTCAGGCTGAGCAGGGCTACATGTGTGGCTTTCTTGGAATTTTACAGAACCCTCTCTATAGTGTAATGTCGTTTTTTGCCGAAAAAAGCAATCTCTCTCCTCTTGTTTACAAATTGTTTACAATCCCCGTTTTCCCTCCTCGTCCCCTTCATACTCTAATATACCTTTTTCCTCAAAACTTAACTTTTTTTTGCTAAATTCGTCAACTTTTTGTATCAGATTAAATCATTATCGACTTTGTTTCAATATAAATTTCTATTATCCCCATGTATTCTGTATCCTCCAAGGAATTCCAGAGTTTTTCTAAAAAGTTAAAAAAACGGGCGCATTCACTGCTTTCCCGTTTATTTGAGACAACTGTTTTGACTATTCTATTATGTCGTAATATAGATAACCTAAAATCATTCCTGTGCAATCCTCTTCGATATTCTTTATTATCGCAGACACATTTACCTCCCCGGCCTGACGCACATCCCCTCTTTCAGCGCCCCCAGCCAGGCGACCGCCACGGCGTCGGACTGCGACAACCCGCCGAAGCCGTAGCCAAAGTAGACCATGCCGTCCGCCTCATGATCGACCTCAACGGGGACGGCGTTCACCACGAAGGTGGATTCCGGGAACTCGTCCGAACGGCTGACGCGCCATGCGTATCGCTCCCCGTCCTCGCCAGTCCAAACGGCAGACGCGGTGATCGTGTTCAAAAGCTGTCCGTCCGCTTCGGCCATTAAGGGGGTATCCGTATCGGATCTCCAGTGAGAGCGCGGCGCGGATTAGCGAACAAAACACCATGAAGAGAGTGATGGAAAGGAGGAAGAGATAGAAGATCGAAATTGTTGCGAATCGTATAGCTTATATTTCAGTCCGCAATCCCAAAAAACCATCCATGACTTCTTCCTAAAACCAAAAATAGCAAAAGTGGGCAAAGTGGGCCAAGAAAGAACATCAGGGGCGCAACGAAATCGTACATGCCCTCGGCTGAATCTCGTTGATAAAGATCGTTAGTGGATACTTTTCATGGGCCTCTATCAAGATGATTTGCTCAGCATCGTTCCTTTGTTCACTGAACCACAGAACTACAACGTCCATATGCAGATAAATCTATGCCGGATTGTTAGGGCGAAACTCTGTGCAGTAATGCTCTGCGTCGAGAACGTTTCCGTTCACGTTGAATCGGGTTTCATGTTAATCCGCTCATCTCCGGCGCGGATGTAAATGCCACTGTTCTTCGATTGATAATTTTTCAGCGCATACTCTTTAGTGGAGACTGTGTATAATCTGCCCTGTGTTGAATAGCTCGTCGAAGAGACCTAAACAGAATATGGCAACATAGACATAATACTGATCGTATCATTCGTCCCTCGACTCAACTTTTTTTCGTGTCTGTCCATTTCGCTCGATAAGTTCAGGGCTTTCACCCAGTATACTTTTCCATCCTAAGTCCTCAAAAAGAGGTGTTCGACAAAACACCTCTTTTGTGTGATTATATGGCCATAACAAAATATGCTACTCGCCGATCATTATTTGAACAGCTTCACTCTTGTCAAATCTCCACAATTGAACCATTACAGTTAATTGCTCCAGAATATGTTGCATATGAACCCGGATACACATATGCGTAATAAAGAACGCCTCCAATATACTTGGTTCCATTCGAGTATCTTATGCTTCCTGGGGAGAGACTTACCAGAGGTATCGTGCCAGTATGAGGATGCCCTCCTTTCATTACATGATCAGCATAGTATGACGTAGGGTATTCATATATTGTGGCGCCACCTGTAGCACAAACATATTCATAATACGATATTTCTGTTGTAACAGTTATTATGCAAGCACCACCGTCCGGTTCATCTTCTTCAAGCATAGGAGAATATGCAATGCACACGCTCATAAGCATTACGAAAAATAGTACAGACAATATGATTATTCCATATTTCTTAATCACAGAATCATTCCTCCATTTTTTCTTATAATTAGCCATACAATCACAGAGGACCCCCTTATATTATCTTATCTCCCCCTCCAGTTTACGCACAAAATTATCAACAACTCTTCATTATTCTAAAGAACTCACTCTGCTTTTAGAATCGAAACGCGTGAATTAATAACCTCAGCGCACTCTTCGGCGTTTCTAATCCCCGAAAGATATGCAGAGATTTCTTCGGCGACGATTTCCTCAACCTTTTCTGGCGTCTCCTCCTCGAGCGGCATTCCTGCAACGGAATCCAGATACTGGACGAATCGGTCGATCTGCTCCGTGCTTAACCGTACGCGCTTTGTTCCCGGGATTTCCTTCTCATTCCGTCCAATCTTTTCCATGAAGAAACCGCCCTGTCTGAGAATGTAATCGTATTTGCCGCTCTCTTCAAGAAAGATCTCACGTGCAGCGGAACGGGACGATGGAATGCCGTTTTCAAACGATCCTTCTCCGTATATACTCTGACCGACATAACCCTGATCCGCTCTTGTAATCCACTCGATAAGCTCGGCACAAAGCCCTGGGTCCCCAGACGTTTTCATCACAGCGTAGAGATTGGCGTTAACATTGCCGTACCAGTCGCTGTCCGGTTCTCGGAGAATGACAAAATCGTCGCGGTTCCACACAAGCTCGAGCTGTGCCCAATCCGATGCTCCGGACAGGGAATACAGCGTATCGGCGATGCTCCCGTCAGTCTGTGCGGCCCGCAATGTGTCCATATAATTCGGTGAATACGTTAGAGAGAAGTCAGAATAGGAACCGATCAAATCCAGATACCGGACGAACAGCTCCGATGTGAAATCCCCGTTTCGGTACGTACGGTTTACGACGGATGCGAACAGAGGATCATTCATATAAGATACCTTGGAAGACAGGCCGATCTCGGTCTTTTTCGTCTGCGCTTCCTCATAAGACAGCGCTTCCTCGAGCGTCCATCCGAATTCATACTGTTTCAGTGCGTCAGGATGCCCGATATGAACGGGGACGGAAAAGGAACGGCAGAGAGAAGTCAGTTTCCCATTCACTGTAAGCGACCGTACAACACACGCAAAAATGTCTTCCTTGACTTCCTCAGGAAGCAGTACATTCAGATCGGCCAGATGGTCTCCCTCGGACAGCACATCCCATACGGAGTTGCTTCCGCCGGGCGTGTGCGTCAGAACGATATCGGGCGAAACCACACCCGCGCCGAGATCTAAAAGGAACCGTTCAGCCCCCGCGTTCAAGTTCTCCGGTGTCCATTCGGAGTAGTCGAGCAACTCGACCGCAATGTCGGGTCTGATCTGACGGAATCCGATCAGGTTGTCCTGCAAATTAGTGTCCCAATCCAGTACGACGAACCGTAGTGTCACTGCGTTTTCGAGACAGACGTCCGGCGCGCGGCGGGCAACGGAAACGCGCAAAGCTCCGTTTTCCGTTCCGTTGCATACAAAAACCGTTTCTGCATCAGACATCGCAAGGATTTTCATATTCCGGACGGATAACCCTGAGTTGTAATAGCTGAACAGTACCTCCTCGTCCCCGTTCAGAACCCCGCGGATCCCGGTATTATCCGCGAAGCAGAAATCGAATCCTTCGGGCATAAACAGTCTTGCTCCGCCGTGGTCTGAAGCAATCTCCTCTGTCACAGATGCACCGTTATTCGGATCAATATGTGACGCTGTATATTTTCTTCCTTGTGTATCATAATGCCAGCTCCATATTTGACCCTCCCGATCCCGGGCAAGATCGAGAACACTGTCGCTCACGGAAAGGTTTCCCACTCGGATGAAATTCCTGTCAAGCACAAGGATTTCATTGCCGGACGTTACATAAACATTACCGTCTCCATCGACTGCCTCACATCCAATATTCAAGTATGGGAAACTTCCTGTGAACAAATTGTCAAGCGGATCTGAATATTTCGCAATCCCTGATGAAAGATCAAAATCCATCAAATTACACTGTGTCGAAAAGAGACCGTTTTCAACGAAGCTTTTCGCAGTAACACAGACTAAGCGATCACCGTCAAAGACTCCTCGAACAATGTTTCTGTTTTCCCCGAGCACCGATTTGAGGGGATACTTTTTCACTGAATCGTCAGAACCGTCTGTACGAACGGTAACAACACATAGTTCCAAAAGCTGTTCAGAACTGTCCCCAGTCGAAGAGGTAGTTACGAGCAGACGGATCTCACCGGTCTCTGCGTTATAGTCAGGAGGAACTGTATCCGGTTCAAAGATCATGCCCTCTTCCAGAGGAATCGGCGTAAGGGTGAAAATACCCGTTAGGGTTGTTTCCTGTCCTGATCCTTCCGAATTGAAAGAGGATCGCGAGCATCCGACACACACAAGAATCAATAACAAAATGGAGAAAAAGACATCCCCCCGTCTGCGCTTATAACGTGAACGCACGATAGCACTCTCCCTTCCTAAATAATTCGGATAAATCTTTTGGAAGTGCAAAAATAACATTGCCCAATGTATTTCCCGTAATTATAGAGACTTGGCAAATCTCACCGGACTTGTCTGCAACTGGATGAAGCAACAGCCCTCTTACCATTCGCCTTCATAGATGTAATGTCGCAAAATCGGTAAAATAGCAAGATTTCAGTGAAATTTTTCCTTCCTTTTTTATTATACCATGGCCGGAATCCCTTGTCAACAGCATCATTGACTTTTTCATGCAATCTCGCTGTCAAGTCATCATCAGGCAGATCTTTCCACCTTTCAAAAAATTTTTTTCTTCAATTATATCGGTATGCTGTCTTTTACGCAATTCCGTGAATTATAATCTTCTTTGACTTGGTGTATAATACAGCAAAGTAACATCAAGCGATTTCCCCGCTTTCGTCTAGGAGGAACAATGTCCAGTGCAGCTACTGATGCTACAGAGGACTTCAGAATATTTCTGGAAGGAATCGGCAAGCGGATTACAAAAACGCGGACTGAACTTGGCCTGAGTCAATACAAGCTTGCAGATCTAGCTCACCTGACGCAGCAGCAAGTATCATATGCTGAGCGAGGCTACAGAGGTCTGCGATGCGATAATCTCTTGAGCATGGCCAATGCATTAAATGTAAGTACTGATTATTTATTGACCGGTCAAATCACCGAAAGGGATTTCAGCAAAATGCTGTCCGACATCCAATGCGACATGGACGACCTTAACCCCGAACAGCGCGCCATTATATGTGAACTCATCAAACTGTTTGTAAAAGAAAATAAAATGAACTCAGCATCATCTCAGTGAGATTTCTTCATCTGTAAGAGGTTTATATGGACGAAAACGATAAACTCAGAGAATTCGAGGAAATCTTACAGCGTTACCAGAAGGAAATCTTCGGCTATTGGTTCAAAAAGATGAATTTTAACAAAAGCTGGGCCGAAGAAGTTGTTGATGATGTGTTTCTGAATCTATTCGAAAAATGGGAATCTCTGACGATTGGAGACGAGATCAGAGGGTACTTGTACCGAACTGCGGATATTCTGACTAAGAAAAAGCTCCGTTGTGAGTCTCGGTATTACAACAGGAATGTCCCCATTGATGAGTCTTTAATAAGATCTCCCGATGAAGAACAGTTTGAATTTGATACATACACAGAGGCGAATCTTCCTTCACTTCATGCCGAGGATTTCTTTGAAACAGACTATATGCAAGAATTCAAAAACACTCTTTCTCCGGAAGACAAGGTGATTTATGAATTGAGATTCGAAAAACACCTCACATTAGTCCAAGTTTCAGAAAGTTCCGGAATCCCCTATTCCACCGTCAGACTTCGTCTCTTCAAAATCGAAAAGAAAGTCAGGAAGAAAATTAAAGATTTGTTCATATAACTTCATAACATTTTCTCTGAAAACCGACATTACATATACAGATAGAAATAATGAACACCGAGGATCAATATGAATTCCAAACTTGAAGAGCGCCTTTATCTTTATGAGAGAGATCACCCCATCCATTCTGATCAGGATCTCCTTACAGCACTCGAGGCAATCCTGGACGAGCAGGATTCTCTTCCTATTAACAGAAGAGATTTCGATCTCGTCTCAGAAGCGACGGATTTCGTCCTGTACTTAAACGGATATAGTGATAAACAGCTTACTGAAATGGCAAACGAGGTAGGGGAAATAATTCGGAATCGCATCCAAACCAAAGAAATCCCTGAAAAGAGAAAAGTCAGACCGCGCTCACATCTTTCTCGTCTTGCATGGATTATCCTTGTGGCTATCGTGGGCACGATCACCATTACTTCAGTGAGTGCGGCAATAAGCGGAATCAATATCTTAACAGCTACAAAACAGTTTATAATTAATCTTGTAAGTCGTGATTCAGTTTCTTTAGGAAATCAAGATTTTTATACTACCAACAATTTCAAATCATATGACTCTATTGACGATCTGTCGAATGATTATAGAAATGTGGGGGTATTACTTCCAGAATTAGGTCCAGATGAAATAATGTATTCTGAAATTGATTCCACTTTATATGATAATGTTACTTCAATCCGTATTATCGCAACACTTCTCACTACCGGCAAAAATGCCACAATAGTTATAATTCTCAATACTGAAGATATGGATTCTATTCTCCCAAATAGTGTTTTATGTGGAAGAGATGTATTCCTCACAGATTACAATGGAAGTAATCAATGTGAGTTTCAAGACGATTATGGAAATCACTATATCATACAAGGGCAGTCTTTTGACACCATAAAAACTATTTTGAACTCAATGGAGGCAAAAAAATGAAAAAGAGAATCATAAAACTGTGTTCACTTGTGTTGTCGATTCTGATATTACAGATTGTATGCTTTGCAACTAACGATGAGGGAACAACTTTCTATTATGAAAACGGGAAAGAAATCACCGTCTTCAACGATGAATTAAGTTATGCTGAAAAAAATAGAATAGCCGATTATTTTGCCTACGAAGTTAATCCTACAGATAATTCTTCTTTTAACCAAACTACGCGTTCTTCTTTATTGTGCACATTATTTGGACACCAATTAACGACCACTCGTGTAATGGAAGTATCCCACAATGTTTTCTCTGAATCTCCAAAATGTGTACAGAGTGAATATGAATGTACATATTGCACTCGTTCTTCATGTGATTATATAGAAAACAGATTGCTTTACTCCGTCCGCATCTCCACATGTCATGGATAAGTCAACAAGCCCACTGTTTCTTAAACAACATGGATTATAATGGTTTACTATCTTTCCTTCCTGTACGACCTGGAGATACCGTCTATATCGTCTGGGAAGACGATGACTGTTGGAGACTCACTGCCGAACATGTTCTTTATATCCTTTTTGATGAAGGCTGGCAGCTCCTAGTGAAGGTTACGGACGCCACGGATGAAACTCTAGTCTACGGCGAGGATTTGGTGTTCACATCCATACAGGAAGCCCTCGCCCAGTACTCCGCCCTTAACGGAGGAGTAGTCCCTCGACCGTCTGAATCACGATCACTTGACATTTTAACGAGAGATCTTACCATCATCAGAGGGTACTATGCTGTTCCAGGCGGACCTATTCCTGAAGGTTTTTATGATGCTGATCTCAGCAATGTTGAGGTCAACAATACTACCGTGAACATGATGCGGATCCCAGATGAGAATATATTAGCATGGTAATATCATTTTGAGCCTTGCGGGAGAAATCCTGTAAGGCTTTATTTGCTAAAGTCCTCCCTTTCTTTATCATATTCAGTGATTAAATATCATACTCATTACAACAATACACCTTATGTATTCTGGCTTCCATATATCTACCCTATACTGCCGGGGTGAATCATATCTTATTGCGAGGAGCAATGATAAGCTTCACCCCAGAAATATAGGCCCATATTGTCAACGAACAGTAAAGAGCGTTTTTTAGTGATAGTTTTTCACTGTTCATCGTCTCGAGTATCGGTCTACTTCTTCGCTTTCAAATATTTCGTAACGATTTTTTCTGCTGCCCGTAAACTTTTGGAAATGTTCTGCTGACTGACTCCTGCAAAAATTGCCCCGTTTGCCCCACATGCACGGCGAAATTGCGCCACCCTGCCGGACGACTGCACCACTTCATAAAATCACGGAAAATCTCTGATATACTGTAGGCGCACACGAAAGTGTGACTACACAAATCGGAGGTTTACCAGATGGTAGACTACAGGGAAATCCTGCGGCTGGATAAGGAAAACTACAGCCAAAGGCAAATTGAGGCAAGCACAGGGATTTCGCGTCATACCGTGAGCGACGTCCTCGCAGCAGCCAAAGCGGCAGGGATCGAATGGCCGCTGGGCGAAGAGGTTACAAACGAAGATCTGCGTTCGATCCTCTTCCCCGGGAAGTTTCTCTCCCAGAGTGAGTATCTGGAACCGGATTACGCCATGATTCACAAGGAGCTGGCAAAGCCCGGCGTGACATTGACTCTGCTTTGGAATGAGTATTGCCGTCACTGCGCAGAGGTCGGCAAGAGGCCGTACATGATCACGCAGTTCGGTGACAAGTACCGGAAGTGGGCAAAGGTTACAAAGGCGACGATGCGCACCCAGCACAAGCCCGGCGACGTCATGGAGGTGGACTGGGCGGGGAATACGCTCACGATCTGGGATTCTGTAACCGGCGAGAGCTCTCCTGTCTATCTCTTCGTCGCGGTACTTCCGTGCAGCGGATATGCCTACGTGGAAGCGTGTACGGACATGAAGCTGGAAAA
>Ga0129306_1001407_pt1 | contig 27253 bp, 23 predicted proteins | sample P827metagenome_FD_94438 | JGI IMG/M metagenome (GOLD analysis project Ga0129306, IMG submission 94438) | Capybara group fecal microbial communities from Wisconsin, USA - P827 metagenome | ecosystem: Host-associated > Mammals > Digestive system > Large intestine > Fecal | place: USA: Wisconsin...
AAAACCGGTCCGGAAGTGCACGAACACATCGATGAAGGCTTGTTTAAACGTCTTGGTTTGCCGGATTGGTTAATCGCCAATACGGTGGACGAATATGTGGAACGCGCCGTACGTTTGGCGGAAAATCATACCGAACGCCTGGCATTGCGTCTGCACATTATCGAAAATAACGGTTTGCAGACCCTGTTTATGGGCGATCCGACCCCGATGGGACGAACTTTCTTAGCGAAATTAACCGAATGGGCGGATAAAAACGGCGTGACGTTAGCGGACTCCTCCGCTAAAGCCGAGAAGAAAGCGACGACCAAAAAACAGGCACCCAAAAAAACGGCGGCAGAGAAAAAATCTGCGACCACAAAGCGGCGAACCACCAATAGCAAAGCCTGAAATCCGTCGCACGATATTTGCTGAAAAGGTTCGCACTGAAAAGTGCGGGCAAAAAAAGCCACGTTTTTTTGCGGGGTTCTTAAAGCTCAGTAATCCTTGCAAAGATTGCCCATAAAAAATCTCGCCGATATTTCGCGGCGAGATTTTTTAATATTCCCATTCTTCCGGATTAATGCCCAGTTCGCGCATAATTTCTTTGGCGTTCTCGGGAATTTCGTCATGGCGTTCCTTCAACAGATCGTTGTCCGTCGGCAACGGCTGCCCGGTGAAGGCGTGCAGAAACGCCTCGCACAACAATTCGCTGTTGGTGGCGTGACGCAGATTTTTGATTTGGCGGCGAGTGCGTTCGTTGGTCAGAATTTCCAATACTTTAATCGGAATCGACACCGTGATTTTCTTCACTTGCTCGCTCTTTTTGCCGTGTTCTGCGTAAGGGCTGATATATTTTCCATCCCAATTTGCCATGTAAAATCCTAATCACTGAAATTTTGTGGGTATTCTAATCAAAAAACGGGCAAATCTCAATCCGGCCGTACGGACCGCCGGACAAAGCCGTTTATACGTCGGCTGAATAAAACATCATTTTACGCTTCGTTATCTTTCAACCTTGTTTTTGGCGGATTTTCCGTAAAAACGTGTTAAATTTTGACCGCACTTTTTGCCTTTTTAGGCTATAATAACCCGCATTTTTCATCATTTTTATAGAAATCGAGATTATGGACAGCAAATTTAACGTTAAAACCTTCCAAGGTATGATTCTCGCCCTGCAGGATTACTGGGCGCAACAAGGCTGCACCATTGTGCAGCCGTTCGATATGGAAGTGGGCGCCGGCACCTCTCACCCGATGACCGCACTGCGCGCGTTAGGCCCGGAACCGATGGCCTTCGCCTATGTTCAGCCTTCTCGCCGGCCGACGGACGGTCGTTACGGCGAAAACCCGAATCGCCTGCAGCATTATTATCAATTCCAAGTGGTCATTAAACCCTCTCCGGATAATATTCAGGAACTCTACCTCGGCTCACTTAAAATGCTGGGTTTCGATCCGACTCAGCACGACATCCGTTTCGTGGAAGACAACTGGGAAAACCCGACGTTAGGCGCATGGGGCTTAGGCTGGGAAGTGTGGTTAAACGGCATGGAAGTGACCCAATTCACTTATTTCCAACAAGTGGGCGGGCTGGAATGTAAACCGGTTACCGGCGAAGTCACTTACGGTTTGGAGCGTCTGGCGATGTACATTCAGGGCGTGGATTCCGTTTACGATTTGGTATATTCCGACGGTCCGTTAGGCAAAACCACTTACGGCGACGTATTCCACCAAAACGAAGTGGAACAATCCGCCTATAATTTCGAATACGCCGACGTGGATTTTCTGTTCGAATGTTTCAACAAATACGAGCAAGAAGCAAAATTCCTGTTAAAACAGGAACCTCGCCTGGAAAACGGCAAAGAATTTTGGGTGGAAACCGCATTACCGCTGCCGGCTTACGAACGCATTTTAAAAGCCGCTCACAGCTTCAACTTACTTGACGCCCGTAAAGCGATTTCCGTCACCGAACGCCAACGCTACATTTTACGTATCCGCGCGTTAACCAAAGGTGTGGCGGAAGCTTATTACGCCAGCCGCGAAGCGTTGGGATTTCCGGGGTGTAAGAAAGGATAAAAAGGGAGCTATATGCAACCCTACTCAAAATCACTAAAACGGCTTTCCCCAAAATTACGCGCTGACCAAACAGATGCAGAACGTAAGCTGTGGCAACGGATAAACCGAGATCAGTTGCTGAGTTTTGGCGTTGTTTTAGTGTTTTGAGCTTATTAAGTTCTGTATTTAATTTGTGATGAAGAACTCGAATCCTGTTGCGCTATGTTCGAGTTAAAAGCGGTCAAATATCATTAAAATTTTGCTTGTATTTGTATATCATGATTTTAAGGAACCAAAATGAACTATGCTTTTATTGATTACGAAAATCTGAATTCTTTAGACGGATTAGAATTACAAAGCTATGAGCGGGTATTTTTATTTCTAGGAGCAAAGCAGGGGCATATCAAACTGTCAGGAAAGTTTAATGATGAAATCAATATGACGCTCATTACGGTAAAAAACGTATCGGAAAACAATGTCGATTTCCATATTGCTTATTACCTGGGAAAATTGGATGCCACCGTAGATAAAAGTATAGAATTTCATGTTCTTTCCAAAGATAAAGGTTATGATGGGCTTTGCCATTTTGTTAAACATCAACGGGAAGCGAGAATTTGCAGTCGTAAAACAATAGAAACTAAACCGCAAAATGATATTGAACCGAAAGTTCTGGCTTTGCCTTCACCGGCGGATATCGAAAAAGAAAAAGTAAATCAAATCTTTCAGGAATATAAATCTTTTATGGCAAAAAGAGAAAAAAGACATTTACCGGCCAAACTTTTATCATTGCAAAACAATATTCATAACCAGACGAGCTTAAAAGGTTCGGATAAGCAAAAAGCAAGGGATGTTATTGCTAAGGTGATCGGCAGATTGTCCCAGGAAAAATTATTAAAAGTGACAGATACGAAAGTAAGTTATCCTTAAATCTTATAATCAGACGGTGGCTCAGGCCACATCCTAAAAGAGACAAATAAATGACAACACAAAATTTCCTCGCCGAGATCGGCACTGAAGAGCTGCCGCCTAAGGCGCTCAAAAAATTAGCCGCCGCATTTGCGGAGAATGTTGAAAACGAGCTTAACCAAGCGAGTTTATCTTTCGATAAAGTGGAATGGTATGCCGCGCCTCGCCGTTTGGCGGTGAAGGTGTTGAACCTTGCCACCAGCCAGCCGAGCAAAGAAATTGAAAAACGCGGACCTGCGGTATCGGCGGCGTTTGACGCGGAAGGCAATCCGACCAAAGCGGCGGAAGGCTGGGCGCGCGGTTGCGGTATTACTGTTGATCAGGCGGAACGTTTGGCAACGGATAAAGGCGAATGGTTGGTTCATCGCGCGCGGATTGAAGGTCAGCCCACTAAAAATTTAATGCTCGACATCGTAGCGAGATCTCTGGCGAATCTGCCGATTCCGAAAACCATGCATTGGGGCGATAAAACCGTGCAATTCGTGCGTCCGGTTCACACGGTGACGTTATTGTTGGGCGGCGAGTTAATTGAAGGCGAAATTTTAGGTATCGCCAGCGGTCGCACCATTCGCGGTCACCGTTTCCTTGGCGAAGCGGAATTCCAAATCGCCCATGCCGATGACTATCCGCAAATGCTAAAAGATAAAGGTTCGGTGATTGCCGATTTTAACGAGCGTCGCGCCATTATTTTGGCGGATTCTCAGGCAAAAGCGACCGCACTTGGCGGCGTGGCGGATATCGAAGACGATTTGTTGGACGAAGTGACTTCACTAGTGGAATTTCCGAACGTGTTAACCGCTACTTTTGAAGAGCGTTTTCTGGCGGTGCCGGCGGAAGCCTTAGTTTACACCATGAAAGGCGACCAAAAATATTTCCCGATTTACGATAAAAACGGAAAACTTCTACCGCACTTTATTTTCGTCTCCAACATTAATCCTGAAGATCCGACGGCGATTATCGAAGGTAACGAAAAAGTGGTGCGTCCGCGCTTAACCGATGCGGAATTCTTTTTTAAAACCGACTTAAAACAACGCCTGGAAGATCGTTTACCGCGCTTAGAAACCGTATTGTTCCAACAACAATTAGGCACGTTACTTGACAAAACCAAACGTATTCAAGCGCTTGCGGGCGAAATCGCCGAACAAATCGGCGCGGATAAAGCCAAAGCGGCGCGCGCGGGCTTGCTGTCGAAATGCGATTTAATGACCAATATGGTGTTCGAATTCACCGACACCCAAGGCGTAATGGGCATGCATTATGCCCGTCATGACGGCGAAGACGAAGAAGTGGCGGTTGCCTTGAACGAGCAATATATGCCGCGTTTTGCCGGCGACCAATTACCGAAATCCTTGGTGGCGAGCGCAGTGGCTTTGGCGGACAAATTCGACACGCTCACCGGGATTTTCGGCATCGGACAAGCGCCGAAAGGCAGCGCCGACCCGTTTGCGCTCCGCCGTGCCGCATTAGGGGCGTTGCGTATTATCGTAGAGAAAAATTTACCGCTGGATTTGGAAAAAATCGTTGAAAAATCGACCGCACTTTTCGGTGACAAACTCACCAATAAAAATGTGGTGGACGATGTGGTGGACTTTATGCTCGGCCGTTTCCGCGCCTGGTATCAGGACGAAGGCATTGCGGTGGACGTTATCCAGGCGGTGCTGGCTCGTCGTCCGACGAAACCGGCGGATTTTGACGCCCGCGTGCGCGCGGTGTCGCATTTCCGCACTCTGGATTCGGCGCAAGCCTTGGCGGCGGCGAACAAACGCGTAAGCAATATTCTGGCGAAAGTCGAAGGAAAAATTTCATCAAAAATCGACCGCACTTTATTGCTCGAACCGGAAGAAAAAGCCTTGGCGGAACAAGTACTTGCGTTGCAAACGGAACTGGCGCCGGTATTTGCCAAGGGCGAATACCAAACGGCGCTGGATCGCTTAGCAGGCTTGCGTGAAGTGGTCGACAACTTCTTCGACAAAGTGATGGTGAATGCGGAAGATGAAAAACTGCGGCAAAACCGTCAGGCGATTTTAAACGTTCTGCGTAATCTGTTCTTACAGGTGGCGGATATTTCTTTGTTGCAGTAAAGCTATAAAGAAAAAGGTCTGAATTCGGAAGGATTCAGACCTTTTTTGTTTCGCCCGAAACCTTTATTTCCACCAAAGTGCGGTCAGAAAAATGCCTAAAAATGTGAAGGCAAGACAACCGAACAGGTGCAGGCTCATAATGCCGAACGCCCAGCCGATTTTGCCTTGCAGAAAGTTTTCCACCACTTCGGCGGAAAACGACGAAAAAGTGGTGAGGCTGCCGAGAAAACCGGTAATGACAAACAACTTAACGGCGCCGCTGACTTGTGGGAATTGCCAGAAGAAGGCGGTGCAAACGCCGATGATGAAACAGCCGGCATAATTGGCAATGAGGGTGCCGAAAGCGAGATGATTGAGCAACGGATTCAGCCATATGCCCAACGCCCAGCGTGCGGAGGCGCCTAATGCCGCGCCGCCGCTGATCAGTAAAAGAGGCTGCCACATATCAGTAAATTCCGAAGACGGCGCGGGCATAACTGGCTACCGCTTCGTCTTTGTTGAAACCGATGCGTTCCAAATGCGGCACTTTTTCTACCATGCGCGCATCCGCATTGCCCATAACGCAGCCCTTGCCCACTTCGGTGAGCATTTCGATGTCATTCATGCCGTCGCCGAACGCGATGCAATCTTTCAGATCGTAATCCCGTTGTTCCACCAGCGCGGAAAGTGCGGTCGCTTTTGACACGTTTTTATTCATCACTTCCAGGCATTGCGGGGTGGAATACATAATGGACGTGTACTCGCCGTATTTTTCCCGTAACCGTTTTTCCAGCGGCAGTAAATCTTCCAGCGAGCGTCCGATAAAAAACACTTTCTGCGTCCGGCGTCCGTGATGAGCGGCAAAATCCACAACCTGATAACTGAAGCCCGATTCTTTGTGATATTTCATTAAGGCCGGCAAATCCACATTGATAAACCATTCGTCGCCCTGGTAGCTGTTCAGGCACACGTTTTTCGGATTAAAACTTTCCTGCATGATGTCAAACGCCAATTCTTCCGGCAGATAATTGCTGTAAATTAAATTGCCTTTTAAATCATGCACTTCCGCACCATTAGAAGTGACCATGGCGGCGTTTTCGATTTCCATACTGTTCAGAATGGAAGACACGTCCGCATAACCGCGACCGGTGGCGAGAATAATATCAATGCCGCGTTCGTCGAGTTTTTTCAAGGTGGAACGGGTGAAATCGCCGACCACATGATGAGCGTTCAGCAGCGTGCCGTCCATGTCGGAAACAAAGGTACGAAAGGGGAATTTTTTCATTTTGACATCCTTACACTGAAAAGTTTTTCGTATCATATCAAAATTATTAAAATTTTGACCGCACTTTCGGTAATAAATGATAGGAATCAGGCGAAAGAGCGCTATAATGAGACCTTTCATTCATAACGCATAATAACAAATCGTATTTACAGGAATTTCAATGAACGGTGCGAGACTAGTCACAGAATGTTTGAAAGCCCAGGGAGTGACCACGGTGTTCGGTTATCCGGGCGGGGCGATTATGCCCGTTTACGATGCGCTTTACGACAGCGGTATCGAACATTTTCTTTGCCGCAACGAACAAGGTGCGGCCATCGAAGCAATCGGTTACGCCCGGGCGCGCGGTAACGATACCGTCGGCGTTTGCATTGCCACTTCCGGTCCCGGCGCCACCAATTTAATCACCGGCCTGGGCGATGCGCTGATGGACAGCATTCCGGTGGTCGCCATTACCGGTCAGGTGGGGAGCGGGCTGATTGGTACCGACGCGTTCCAGGAAGCGGATGTGCTAGGTTTGTCCCTCGCTTGCACCAAACACAGTTTCATTGTGCAAAATATTGACGAATTGCCCGATGTGTTCGCCAAAGCCTTCCAAATTGCCAAAAGCGGCAGGCCCGGCCCCGTTTTGATTGATATCCCGAAAGACGTTCAATTCGCCGAAACCCGCTTGCAACCGGTGGTACGGGAGAAATTAAACCCGGCTCCCGCGAATGCGCAAAACCTGCAAAGTGCGGTGGAATTATTGAAAGTTTCCAAACGCCCTATCGTTTATGTGGGCGGCGGCGTCGGAATGGCGCATGCGGTGCCGACATTGCGTCGTTTTCTGGAAATCAGCCGGATTCCGAGCGTCTCCACGCTGAAAGGATTGGGCGCGGTGTTGCCGTCGGATCCGTATTACATGGGAATGATCGGTATGCACGGCACCAAAGCGGCTAATTATGCCACTCAGGAAGCGGATTTGCTGATCGTGCTTGGCGCCCGTTTTGACGATCGCGTCACCGGTAAACTGGAATCTTTCGCCACTAACGCGAAAGTGATTCACGCGGACATCGATGCGGCGGAAATCGGCAAATTGCGCCAAGCGGATATTGCCTTACAGGGCGATTTGAACCAAACCCTGGAAGCGCTCACTCTGGCGTTGGATATTCAGCCCTGGCGCGAAGACGTGCTGCGGTTAAAACGGGATTTCGATTTTACTTATCAGGAAAATCAGGGCGAAGGCGAGATTAATCCGAACTGGCTGCTTCATACTTTATCCCGTCGCAAAGCGGAAAATGCGGTGATTGTCACCGATGTCGGTCAACATCAAATGTGGGCGGCGCAACACATGCGACATTTCGCTCCGGAAAATTTCATTACTTCCGCCGGTTTCGGTACCATGGGATTCGGGTTGCCGGCGGCGATCGGCGCGCAAAAAGCCCGCCCTGCGGACGATGTAATTTTAGTCACCGGCGACGGTTCCATTATGATGAATATTCAGGAACTGGGCGCGGTGAAATCCGGTCGTGTGCCGGTGAAAATTTTGTTGCTTGACAACCAACGCCTCGGCATGGTGCGTCAGTGGCAATCCTTGTTTTTCCACGGTCGCCACAGCGCCACCGTGCTGGATGACAACCCGGATTTCGTCACTTTGGCGTCCGCTTTCGGAATTGCGGGCGAACGCATCGAAAAAGCGGGCGACGTCAGCGCCGCGCTGGATCGATTACTGAATGCCGAAGGCGCTTATTTCCTGCATGTTTGCATTCATGAAGACGAAAACGTTTGGCCGTTGGTGCCGCCCGGCGCCTGCAACACGGATATGATCGAAGAAATGAGTTAATCGCAAGAGGCTAAACATGACACAAACCGAAATGACTATCGTGGCAAATCATCGTCCCGAAGTGCTGGAACGCATTTTGCGCGTCGTACGCCACCGTGGATTCACCGTAACCCGTATGAAAATGTTGCTGGAAAATGAGAAAGTCTGGCTGGATTTAACCGTTATCGGCGAACGCGACGTTTGCCGGCTGGTAAACCAAGTGGCGAAACTTTTCGATGTGGTGGACGTAACCTGTGAAAGCTGCGAATAAGTCCGTCCGCAACGAATGCGGCGGCATCGGCTTTTTCACTCGCTTGATAAAGCCAAAAAATCAGGAGAAAAAACTTTCGTTTTTTTGACCGCACTTTGACGATCAAAACGGTCGGAATTTAACAATTTATTTGGAGAGATTATTATGCCGGTTTTACGTTCGGCGACCAGTACACAAGGTCGAAATATGGCAGGCGCGCGCGCATTGTGGCGTGCGACGGGAATGAGAGAAAACGACTTCGGTAAACCGATTATAGCGGTGGTAAATTCCTTCACCCAATTCGTACCGGGACACGTTCACTTAAAAGATATGGGGCAACTGGTTGCGCGCGAAATTGAAAAAGCGGGCGGCGTCGCCAAAGAATTCAATACCATTGCGGTGGACGACGGTATCGCCATGGGACACGGCGGCATGCTTTATTCTTTGCCGAGCCGCGATTTAATTGCGGATTCCGTGGAATATATGGTGAACGCGCATTGCGCGGACGCCATGGTTTGTATTTCCAACTGCGACAAAATCACACCGGGAATGTTAATGGCGGCTATGCGTTTGAACATTCCGACGATTTTTGTCTCCGGCGGCCCGATGGAAGCGGGAAAAACCAAGCTTTCCGACAAACTGATTAAATTAGACTTAATCGACGCCATGATTCAAAGCGCGGATGCCAACGTGTCCGACGCCGATGTGGACGCCATTGAAAAAAGCGCCTGTCCGACTTGCGGCGCCTGTTCCGGTATGTTCACCGCCAACTCGATGAACTGTTTGACCGAAGCGTTGGGTTTAAGCCTGCCGGGCAACGGTTCGATGCTGGCCACTCATGCGGATCGCAAACAATTATTCCTGGAAGCCGGTCGCAAAATCGTGGAAATCTGCAAACGTCACTACGAACAAGACGATTACAGCGTTCTGCCGCGTTCCATCGCCACCTTTGAAGCGTTCGAAAACGCCATGAGTCTGGACATCGCCATGGGCGGTTCCAGCAACACCGTGCTGCATTTGTTAGCCGTGGCGCAGGAAGCGGGCGTCGATTTTAAAATGGCGGATATCGACCGCTTGTCCCGGGTGGTGCCGTGCTTAAGCAAAATTGCGCCGAACACCAACAAATACCACATGGAAGACGTTCATCGCGCCGGCGGTATTATGGGCATTGTGGGCGAATTGGATCGCGCCGGTCTCATTCACCGTGATGTGAAAACCATTTTGGGCTTAACCATGGAAGAACAGCTCAATCAATACGACATCATGCGCAATAAAGACGAAAAACTGAATAAATTCTTCCGCGCCGGTCCGGCGGGCATTCGTACCACGGAAGCGTTTTCTCAGGATTGCCGTTGGGATACGGTGGATGACGACCGCGCTAACGGCTGTATCCGCGATCGCGCTCATGCGGTGACGGAAGAAGGCGGTTTAGCCGTGTTATTCGGTAACATTGCGGAAGACGGCTGTATCGTGAAAACCGCGGGCGTCGACGAATCCATCTGGAAATTCACCGGTAAGGCTATCGTGTTCGAAAGCCAGGAAGATGCCGTTGCCGGCATTTTGGGCGGTAAAGTGAAAGAAGGTCACGTCGTGGTGATTCGTTACGAAGGCCCGAAAGGCGGTCCCGGAATGCAGGAAATGCTGTATCCGACCAGCTACCTGAAATCCATGGGATTAGGCAAAAAATGCGCGTTATTGACGGACGGACGATTCTCCGGCGGCACCTCGGGTTTATCCATCGGTCACGCCTCGCCGGAAGCGGCCTCCGGCGGCGCCATCGGTTTGGTTAAGGATAACGATTCCATTGCAATCGATATTCCGAACCGTACCATCAATCTGGTGATTTCCGATGACGAACTCGCCGCCCGCCGCGCTGCTATGGAAGCCAAAGGCGATCGGGCGTGGCAACCGGAAAATCGTCAGCGCGAAGTTTCCACCGCCTTGAAAATCTTTGGTCATTTCGCCACTTCGGCGGACAAAGGTGCGGTGCGCGATAAAACAAAACTTTAAGCAAAAAGTGCGGTTATTTTGACCGCACTTTTATTTGTATCAGGATAGGGAGAAAGGTGAATGGTTGATTATTTCTTGTCGTTGAATCCCGTTTGTCAGGCATTTGTCGCCGGTTTGCTTACCTGGGGTTGTACCGTTGTCGGCTCGGCATTTGTGTATTTCTTCAAGCATGTGGACCGCAAATTGCTCGATATCCTGATGGGAGCCGCCGCCGGTGTGATGATTGCCGCGTCTTTCTGGTCGCTGCTCAATCCTGCGCTGGATTATGCGGAGGCGGATTACGGCAAATGGGCGTGGGTGCCGGTGGCGGTCGGTTTTATTGCCGGCGGTTATTGTTTGCGTCTGATAGACAAATTCGTGCCGCATTTGCATTTAAATATGCCTGTTGAAGAAGCGGAAGGACTGCCCGCGTACAAGCAAAAACTGTCGAAATCCACCCTGCTGTTTTTGGCCATCACCATTCATAATTTTCCGGAAGGATTGGCGATCGGCGTGACTTTCGGCGCTTTGGCGTCGCAAACGGCGGACATGGGCTTGTCCTTAATGGGCGCCGTCAGTCTGGCGGTAGGAATCGGTTTGCAGAACATTCCCGAAGGTGCGGCGCTGTCATTGCCGATTCGCGCCGAAGGCAACAGCCGTCGGAAAGCGTTCTGGTACGGTTCTATGTCCGCTGTTGTCGAACCTATCGGCGCGGTGCTGGGTGCCGCATTTGTGATGTCCATGTCATCCGTTTTACCTTACGCCTTAGCCTTCGCCGCCGGCGCGATGATTTTCGTGGTGGTGGAAGAATTGATTCCCGAATCTCAGGGAAATGGCTACGGTGACAGCGCCACCATGGGATTAATGCTGGGATTTGTGGTGATGATGGTGTTGGACGTGGCGTTGGGTTAGGGCCGTTTACCTTTCATCAACGGTAAAAGTGCGGTCAAAAATTTCAATGTTTTTGCAACCGGTTTTCAGCGCCGGCAAGCAACAAAAAAGCCGGTTCGGCAATTGCTCGGAAAATGAAAAATAAAAAGAAAAACGGAATAAATTATGACAAATAACTTATCAAAACAACCAATCGGCTCGGAATATCTCAGAGCGGTGTTAAGTTCAAAGGTATATGAACTGGCGCAGGTCACGCCGCTGCAGGCCATGCCGAAATTGTCGGAAAAACTGGAAAACCGGATTTTTGTGAAACGGGAAGATCGCCAGCCGGTGCACAGTTTCAAATTGCGCGGAGCTTATGCCATGATCGCCGGTCTCGCGCCGGAACAGAAAGCGGCGGGCGTTATCACCGCTTCCGCCGGTAACCATGCGCAGGGCGTGGCGCTATCCGCCAAAAACGCCGGTATTCGCGCCTTAATCGTGATGCCGCAGAACACGCCGTCCATTAAAGTGGACGCCGTGCGCGGTTTCGGTGGCGAAGTGTTGTTGTACGGCGCCAATTTCGATGAAGCCAAAGCCAAAGCGGTGGAATTGTCCGAAAGCAAACGCATGACATTTATTCCGCCTTTTGATCATCCCGCCGTGATCGCCGGTCAGGGTTCCATCGGCATGGAAATTATTCAGCAAAACAGCCGTGTCGATCGCGTATTTGTGCCGGTGGGCGGCGGCGGTTTGGCGGCGGGCGTTGCGGTGCTAATCAAACAGTTAATGCCGGAAATTAAAGTGATTGGCGTGGAAGCGGAAGATTCCGCTTGTCTGAAAGCCGCTTTGGAAGCCGGCAAACCGGTGGATTTGGAACGCGTCGGCTTGTTCGCCGACGGGGTGGCGGTGAAACGTATCGGCGACGAAACCTTCCGCGTTTGTCAACAATATCTGGACGAAGTGATTACCGTTGACGGTGATGAAATCTGCGCCGCCATGAAAGATATGTTCGAAAACGTGCGCGCGGTGTCCGAACCTTCCGGCGCCTTATCTTTGGCGGGATTGAAAAAATACGTGAAAGAACGTCGGATTAAAGGCGAAACGCTGGTGAACGTGCTTTCCGGCGCCAATCTGAATTTTCACACTTTGCGTTATGTGTCCGAACGTTGCGAAATCGGCGAACAAAACGAAGCCTTATTTGCCGTGACCATTCCGGAGCAACGGGGCAGCTTTTTGAAATTCTGTCAGATTCTAGGACAAAATGCGGTGACGGAATTTAACTACCGCTATGCGGACGAACGACAGGCGCGCATTTTCGTCGGGGTTCGGATCACCGGTGCCGAAGAAAAAGCGGCGATTTTAGCCCAACTCAAACAGGGCGGTTACGACGTACAGGATTTATCCGACGACGAAATCGCCAAAACCCATGTGCGTTATATGATTGGCGGGCGTTCGTCCAGTCCGCTCAAGGAACGGCTTTACAGTTTCGAATTTCCGGAACAGAAAGGCGCGCTGTTGAAATTCTTGGAAACGCTGGGCACCACCAAGGCCAATATTTCGCTGTTCCATTATCGCGGACACGGCGCGGATTACGGCGATGTGCTGGCCGGTTTCCAAATCGACGACGGCGATTTACAGGCATTCAATCAGCATTTGCAGGCGCTCGGTTACGGTTATCAGGACGTCACAAACAGCCCGGCCTATCGTTATTTTCTGCTGTAACGGCGGGCTGAAAAGGTCAACGACCAATAAAGTGCGGTAAAAAAATGAAAGTTTTTTGCTCTGCACTTTTGTTTGTTATGCCGTTTTAATCCTCTAACCCATACGGCAACGGCTGTAATTCAAGGGGAACCTGATTTTCCGCCAGGCGGAATTCCGGGTTGCCTTCAAAACGGTTTAACACCGCTTGCAGCCATAATTTTCCGTCGGCATGAACGGTGCTGAGAATAGTGCCGGTTTTGCGCCAGCCGCTTTCCAGTCGCATTTCGATTTCGCCGCCTGTCGCCGGGGTAAAATCCGTCGCGGCTCGGAAGCTAAACATCGCCCGTTTGTTGGCGCCGCGGTATTTGGCGCGCGCTACCGTTTCCTGTCCGATGTAACAGCCTTTACGGAAGGATATGGCTTGTTCTATCGCCTGTAAATTCAAGGCTTGCGGAATAAATTCCAGTTGTGATTTGTCCGTTAGAATCGGATAGCCTTGCTGCATATCCGCCAAATCCCAGACGCTAAAAACTTCGTTAAAATCGACCGCACTTTGCGGGTTAATCAAAATCGCGCGATTGCCGAATGCGGCCTGCGCGGGCAGTGTCGTTTCGCCGATAACGCCCACCAGTTTGGCTTCGTTTTCCTGCGCAAAGGTGACTTTCGAAAACACCGCATATTTTTTCAGTTGATCAAGGGCGAGAGGCAATAAACAGGTTCTGATTAACGCGTAAAAACGTTGTTCAGCCACCCGAATCAAACGGAAAACGGCGCTCACTTTGCCTTTCGGATCACAATGGGCGGTGAGCGTGGAATCTCCTACGGCAAGGGCGGTGACGTCCGTCGTCAACTGCCCTTGCAAATAGGTTTCCGCCTCTTCGCCTGCGATAACGATTAAGGTATATTGGCTTAATTCAATGAATTGCGTCATGTTTACTCCAGATTTTGGATTTGTTCGCGCATTTGTTCGATTAATACTTTTAATTCTACCGCGGAAGCCGTGATGTCGGCGTTGATGGATTTAGAAGCCAGCGTGTTGGATTCACGGTTTAATTCCTGCATCATAAAATCCAGTTTGCGCCCGACGGCGCCGCCTTTTTTCAGAATGGACGCGGTTTCTTTCACGTGCATTTGCAAACGATCGAGCTCTTCCGCCACATCCACCCGTTGCGCCAGTAAAATCATTTCCTGTTCTAACCGGGTCGGATCCGGCTGCAGCTGAATTTCTTCGAAACGCTGTAATAAGCGTTCGCGCTGCCATTGTAAAATCGCCGGCATTTGCGACCGCACTTTGTCCGCTTCCGTGGAAATGGCGTCCAGCCGCTGGCGAATAACGTCGTGTAATTTTTCCCCTTCGCGTCCGCGCATAGCGATGAATTCCTGCAATAATTCGTCAAAGGCCGCCAGTAAATCCTGGCTGATAGCGTCCAAATCCTGCTCCGGCGTTTCCACCACGCCCGGATAACGTAGCACGTCCGCCGGATTCAATTCGCCTTCGCCGGCGACGGCTTTAATCCATTTAAGCGATTGAATCACCTGTTCGGCAAATTCTTTATTCAGATTCAATTTCGCGCTCGTCATTTTCTGACTTTCAATGCGCAAACTACATTCGATTTTGCCGCGGGTTAAATGCTGACGCAGCTTCTCGCGCAGAGTATTTTCCAGCCCGCGGAACTGTTCCGGCAAACGGAAAAAATTTTCCAGATAACGTTGATTCACCGAACGGATTTCCCACACGGCGTTGCCCCAATCTTTTTTAATTTCGTGACGGGCAAAGGCGGTCATGCTGTAAATCATATTGCTTTCTCCTTGTATATCAATTTACCGCGCCTATTTTACTGTGAAACGCGGTAAAGAAAAACGCTTAATTTGTAAGGGATTTACCTGCATTGAATTTCGTTTATGGCGTTTTGCGTGCTAAAATGACCGCACTTTTATGACAAGCAAGGAATACAGAATGCGTCCGAATAACAGAGCAAACAACCAACCCCGTCCGATTAAAATTACCCGTCATTACACCAAACATGCCGAAGGTTCCGTATTGGTGGAATTCGGCGATACCAAGGTGCTGTGCACCGCCACGGTGGAAGACAGCGTGCCGCGCTTTTTAAAAGGTTTGGGACAAGGCTGGGTGACGGCGGAATACGGCATGTTGCCGCGTTCCACTCACAGTCGCATGCAGCGTGAAGCGGCAAAAGGCAAACAAGGCGGGCGCACCATGGAAATTCAGCGTTTAATCGCCCGTTCCCTGCGCGCCATGGTGGATTTGGAAGCCCTCGGCGAGCGTTCCGTCACGCTGGACTGCGATGTGATTCAGGCGGACGGCGGCACGCGCACGGCCTCCATCACCGGCGCCTGCGTGGCGTTGATCGACGCCATTAACGGCTTAGTGGAAAACGGCACCTTAACCGCCAACCCGCTGAAAGGCCTGGTGGCCGCCGTTTCCGTAGGCATTGTGGACGGCACGCCGGTGTGCGATTTGGAATACGTGGAAGATTCCGCCGCGGAAACCGATATGAACGTGGTGATGATGGAAGACGGTCGTATGATCGAAGTGCAGGGCACGGCGGAAGGCGAACCGTTCAGCCACGAAGAACTGTTAACCCTGCTCGACCTGGCAAAACAAGGCTGCGACCAAATTTTCGCCGCGCAACGGGCGGCGCTTGCCGGGTAAAGTGCGGGCGATTTTTCAGGAGTTTTTTATGCAGGATTACAAAATCGAATTCATCAAATTCGCCCTCGGCCGTAATGTGTTGCGTTTCGGCGAATTCACCTTAAAATCCGGTCGCGTCAGCCCGTATTTCTTTAACGCAGGCCTGTTTAACACCGGCGCCGATTTAGCTCGTTTAGGCGAATTTTATGCGGCGGCGATTCAAGCCAATCAACTGAATTACGACGTAATTTTCGGGCCCGCCTACAAAGGCATTCCTATCGGCACCACGGTATCCGTGGCGTTGTTCAATCGATTCAGCTTGGACAAACCCGTTTGTTTCAACCGCAAAGAAGCGAAAGATCACGGCGAAGGCGGCAACCTTATCGGTTCGCCGTTGCAGGGCAAGGTGTTGTTGGTGGATGATGTGATCACCGCCGGCACCGCCATTCGCGAAGCCATGGATATTATCGCGCAAAACGGGGCGACGCTCGGCGCCGTGCTGATTGCCTTAAACCGCAAAGAACGCGGCAAAGGCGAACTGTCTGCGGTTCAGGAAGTGGAACGGGATTATCAATGCCGCGTGCTGTCCATTATCGATTTGGACGATTTACTCGCTTTCCTCGAAACCGACGGCCGATACAATCAGTATTTGCCGGCGATGAAAGCCTATCGCGAACAATTCGGCGTCGCCTGATTTCAGCAAAAGTGCGGTCACAAAAAGCGATGCTTTTTGTGACCGCACTTTTTTATTTTATCGCCGTTTTTTCATTCAAACGATTGCGCGCAAACGTTTCCGTTTTTCATTCCTTTTACCGCTAAATTCCTTTATAATAAGCCCGATTTTTACCCTGTTTCTCACTAACAAAGGATATTCCTATGTTTCAAATTTTCCGTGGCTCGCCAGCCTTGTCCGAATTCCGTTTAAGCCAACTTGCCGTGCGCTTTCAAAAAGCGGATTTACCGGTGAAATCCTGCTATGCGGAATACTTACATTTTGCCAACCTTGCAACGGCGTTAGACGCAGACGAAACCAAAGAATTAGAAGAATTGTTACATTACGGTCCGACCCTTGCTCAGCATGAACCGAAAGGCGAATGTTTTGTGGTGATTCCGCGCGTCGGCACTATTTCATCTTGGTCGTCCAAAGCCACCGATATCGCGCATAACTGCGGATTGGAAAAAGTGCTTCGTTTGGAACGCGGTCTGGCATTTTACTTTGAATTCGACCGCGCTTTATCGGAAGAGGAGCAGGCGAAGCTGACGTCGCATATTCACGACCGCATGATGGAAAATGTAGTGCGCCGTGCGGAAGATGCGGCGAAGTTGTTTGATCAGCAGGAACCGAAACCGTTTACCGCCGTGGATGTGCTGGGCGGCGGTCGCAAAGCGTTGGAAACGGCCAACGTGGAGCTGGGTTTAGCCTTGGCGGACGACGAAATGGATTATTTGGTGGAAAATTTCACCGCACTCGGACGCAATCCGAACGACATCGAACTTTACATGTTCGCTCAAGCTAATTCCGAACATTGCCGGCATAAAATTTTTAATGCGGACTGGGTTATCGACGGTGAAAAACAGGAAAAATCCTTATTTAAGATGATCAAAAATACCTTCGAGAAAACGCCGGATTACGTGTTGTCCGCCTATAAAGACAATGCGGCGGTGATGGAAGGCTCTAAAGTGGGGCGTTTCTTCCCGGATGCGGACGGTCGATATCGTTATCACAATGAAGATGCCCATATTTTAATGAAAGTGGAAACTCATAATCACCCGACCGCCATTTCACCGTTCCCGGGCGCGGCAACGGGTTCCGGCGGGGAAATCCGCGACGAAGGCGCCACCGGTCGCGGAGCGAAACCGAAAGCGGGTTTAGTGGGTTTTTCCGTTTCCAATCTGGTGATTCCGGGCTTTGAACAACCTTGGGAAGCGCCGCTTTCGAAACCGAGCCGTATTGCTTCCGCGCTGGATATTATGATTGAAGGTCCGCTCGGCGGCGCGGCGTTTAATAACGAATTCGGGCGTCCGGCGTTGTTGGGTTATTTCCGTACTTACGAAGAAAAAGTGAACAGCTTCGGCGGCGAAGAAGTGCGCGGTTATCACAAACCGATTATGTTGGCGGGCGGTATCGGCAATATCCGCGCGGAACACGTCCAAAAAGGCGAAATTCCTGTGGGCGCGAAATTAATCGTATTGGGCGGCCCGGCGATGAACATCGGTTTGGGCGGCGGCGCGGCGTCTTCCATGACATCCGGAAAATCGAAAGAAGATTTGGATTTTGCGTCCGTGCAACGCGATAACCCGGAAATGGAACGCCGTTGTCAGGAAGTGATCGACCGCTGCTGGCAAATGGGCGAAAACAACCCGATCGCCTTCATTCATGATGTGGGCGCGGGCGGTTTGTCCAACGCCATGCCGGAACTGGTGCACGACGGCGGGCGCGGCGGCAAATTCGAATTGCGTAAAATTTTAAGCGACGAACGCGGTATGTCGCCGTTGGAAATCTGGTGTAACGAATCGCAGGAACGTTATGTTCTGGCGGTGGCGCCGGAAAATCTGGCGGTTTTCGAAGAGCTGTGCCGTCGTGAACGCGCGCCTTATGCCGTCATCGGCGAAGCTACCGCGGAAGAACATTTAACTTTACACGACGATCATTTCGACAATAATCCGATTGACTTGCCGATGGGCGTGTTGCTGGGTAAAACCCCGAAAATGACCCGCAATGTGCGCTCAAGTGCGGTCAAAAATCCGCCTGTTTTTCAGGACGACATCGACATTAAAGACGCGCTGCACCGCGTATTGCGGCTGCCTGTGGTGGCGGAAAAAACCTTCCTGATCACCATCGGCGACCGTTCCGTGACCGGCATGGTGGCGCGCGATCAAATGGTGGGACCGTGGCAGATTCCGGTATCCGATGTGGCGGTGACTACAGCGGCGTTGGACACCTATCACGGCGAAGCCATGTCTATGGGCGAACGTGCGCCGGCGGCGTTGTTGGATTTCGGCGCTTCCGCCCGTCTGGCGGTGGCGGAATCCGTCACCAATATCGCCGCCGCCAATATCGGCGACATTAAACGGATTAAATTGTCCGCTAACTGGATGTCGGCGGCGGGCCATCAAGGCGAAGACGCCGGACTTTACGAAGCGGTAAAAGCCGTGGGCGAAGAACTCTGTCCGGCCTTGGGCTTAACCGTTCCGGTGGGAAAAGATTCCATGTCGATGAAAACCACCTGGAATGAAAACGGCGAACAAAAAACCGTGACCGCACCGTTATCATTAGTGATTTCCGCGTTTGCGCGGGTGGAAGACGTACGCAAAACCGTCACCCCGCAACTGCGCACCGACAAAGGCTACAGCCGTTTATTGCTGATTGATTTGGGCGAAGGAAAAAATCGTCTGGGCGCGACCGCACTTGCGCAGGTTTATAAACAATTAGGCGACAAACCGGCGGATGTGGAAAATCCGGCAACCTTGAAAGGCTTCTTCGACGCCATGCAAACTTTGGTGCAGCAGGAAAAATTATTGGCATACCACGACCGTTCCGACGGCGGTTTAATCACCACTTTGGCGGAAATGGCCTTCGCCGGCCACTGCGGCGTATCCGTGGATATCAGCGCTTTGGGCGATAACGACTTAGCGGTGTTGTTTAACGAAGAACTGGGCGCCGTGATTCAGGTGAAAGAAAACGATGTGAACGCGGTGCGCGAGGTGTTAAGCCAGCACGGATTAATTCACTTAACCAAAGAAATCGGTACGGTTAACAATAACGACGAATTTGAAATCGTACGCGGCACTAAAGTATTGCTTGCTGAGAAACGTTCCGAATTACGCGGAATCTGGGCGGAATTGACTTATCAAATGCAACGTCTGCGCGACAATCCGGTATGCGCCGATCAAGAATTCGAAGCCAAGAAAAACGCTGACGACAAAGGCTTCAGCGCGCATTTAACTTACGATATTAACGAAGACATTGCCGCGCCTTACATTGCCAAAGGTGTCAAGCCGCGTATTGCCGTGCTGCGCGAACAGGGCGTTAACAGCCATGTAGAAATGGCGGCGGCCTTTGATCGTGCAGGCTTCGAAGCGGTGGACGTACATATGAGCGATTTGCACGCGGCGCGCCGGAACTTAAAAGATTTTAACGCGTTAGTGGCTTGCGGCGGCTTCTCTTACGGCGACGTATTGGGTGCCGGCGGCGGCTGGGCAAAATCCGTGTTATTTAACACCGCACTTCGCGATCAATTCGAGACCTTTTTCAACCGCGAAGATACCCTCGCTATCGGGATTTGTAACGGCTGCCAAATGTTATCCAATCTGGCGGAAATTATCCCGGGCACGGAAAACTGGCCGCGTTTCGTACGCAACACTTCCGAACGTTTTGAGGCGCGCGCAGCATTAGTTCGCATTAACGAAAGCCATTCCGTTTGGTTCCAAGGCATGGCGGGTTCTCATATGCCGATCGCCGTATCTCACGGCGAAGGTCGTGTCGAATTCAAACATGAAGGACAACTACAAGGCTTACGGGATCAGGGTTTAATTGTCGCACAATTTGTAGACAACAACATCCAACCGACAGAAGTTTACCCGGCCAACCCGAACGGCTCCGTAGACGGCATCACCGCCCTCAGCAACGCCAACGGACGCGTGGCAATCATGATGCCGCACCCGGAACGCGTATTCCGCACCGTCAGCAACTCATGGCATCCGGAAGACTGGAATGAAGACGGTGCATGGATGCGGTTGTTTAGAAATGCGAGGGTGTTTTTTAAATAAGAGTTTTGTTTAATTACATAACTCAAAAGATGGCGCGCGTCTCCTGACGCGTGCCTTTTTTATCCCTTAAAACTAAGCACGCGTCGGGAGACGCGCGCTATCATTTTTTATCTTAACAATCTTTCATCCTAAAGTGCGGTCAAAATTTTAAGCGTTTTTTGCCTTTGTGGTGGAATTCAAAATCTCATATCCTAATACGGCGGAAACGCATGAGTACAAAAAAATTATTTAATCTAATCCACCAATAAAATCATTTTCTCTTAGCGCTTTAATGACACTCAAATTAAATAAGATTGTGCAAAATTTGGGATGTAGACTCGTGTATTTTCCCTAATAGGGAGAATAAAGTGATTATCTAATAATACCCCGATGGCGCGCGTCTCCCGACGCGTGCCTTTTTTATCTCTTAAAACTAAGCACGCGTCGGGAGACGCGCGCTATCACTTAGTTCCTTTAATTGGCTATTACTTAGTTTCTTTAATTAGTTATTACTTGGTTTTTTATTAGCCATCATCAAATTTCTTAAATCTAACTATCCTTTATATATACAAATTTATTTAATTTTGTGATCTCTGTTCCAATCTTGCTCAAGATTTTACTATTAGATTTTTTCTGCAGTATTCTTGTTGGTATAGGAGAGAATATGAGTAGAAAATATAAGTTTTGTAACCCGGATGGTGTTTATTTTGTGAGTTTTTCAACAGTATATTGGATTGATGTATTTATTCGAGATGATTATTTTATCGAAATGATCAATGCACTGGATTTTTTTCGAAAAAATAAAGGTATGAAAATTTATGGTTATTGCATTATGCCTAGCCATGTACATTTATTATTCAGTGCAGAAAATAGCAATCCATCAGCATTGTTAAGAGACTTTAAGAAATTTACAGCAAGAAGAATGTTAGATTGTATTCGGAATAATATTCAAGAAAGCCGTAAAAGTTGGTTACTGTGGATGTTTAAAAGAGCTGGGGAACATTGTTCCAATGTAAAACATTATCAATTTTGGCAACATAGCAATCACCCGATTGAAATTCATTCAGATGAGTTTTTTGAGCAGAAATTGGAATATATTCATCAAAATCCAGTGGCGAGCGGTTTTGTTATGGAATTTGAAGGATGGAAATATAGTAGCGCAAGAAATTATGCAGAAGTGGATTTTGCTTTGGAGATTGATTATTTAGTGTAATTTTCTTGTGTGGCATAAAAATATGGCGCGCGTCTCTCGGCGCGTGCCTTTTCCATCTCTTAAAATTAAGCACGCGTCGGGAGACGCGCGCTATCGTAGCGTAAACCCAAAAGTGCGGTCGTTTTTTTAATAGTTTTGATAAATCCGATCTTGATCACGGATAGTCGGCGGTGAATTTTCTATAATGAAAAATTAAGGAGGCTAAGATGAATGATTGTATTGATAAAAGACTGGATAAATTAATCAACGAATCGCAAGATGAAGTGTTGAAGCGGGTTGTGTGGCAGATTCTCGCGCAGGGCGGAGAAGCCCGACTTTCACAGGATTGGGTTCGCCGATGCGGCGATGATTTCAATCTTACGTCGGTAGAGCTGGCGTTACGTTGTTTGCCCGTTGCCGCCTGTTATGCGTTGGCGCCCGTTTCACATTTTAATGTGGGGGCGGTGGCTATTGGGCAATCCGGCGCATTCTATTTCGGGGCGAATCAGGAATTTTCAGGCGATGCCATACAACAAACGGTTCATGCGGAACAGAGTGCCGTCAGCCATGCCTGGTTGGCGGGAGAACCTGTGCTGACGGATATGGTGGTGAATTACACGCCTTGCGGTCATTGTCGCCAGTTTATGAATGAATTGAATAGTGCCGAGCGGTTGCAGATTCATTTACCTCACAGTCGAAACAATAGCCTGCACAGCTATTTGCCCGATGCCTTTGGTCCGAAAGATTTGAATATCAGCCGGGTCCTGTTTGATCCGCAACCGCATTCCTTCGGTTTCACTCATGCCGATCCGCTGGTTCAGGCGGCAGCGGACGCCGCGGGACAGGCATACGCGCCGTACAGCCGGGCCTTGAGCGGCGTGGCATTGCAAGTGGGTAAGCGGATCATAGCGGGGCGTTATGCGGAAAATGCGGCATTTAATCCCAGTTTTCTGCCGTTACAATGCGCGTTGAATTACCGGCGTTTAAGCGGTTTGTCCGACTTGTCCGTCAGTCGGATTGTTATGGCGGAACGCCAAGGCGGTTTAAGTCATCGAAGTATTACGGAACAGCTTGCGCACCGTTATTTGGGATTGGAAATCGAATATTTTGCACTATAGCTGGCGCACCACCCAAGTTTTCAAAATAAACAGATAAAAAGAAAACCGACTTTTTCCTTTTTTGTCTGAAAAGTGCGGTGGATTTTCTCTGTGTTTGGTTATAAACAGAGGTTTTTTTAGTGGTCTAAAGTGGTTCCGACTGAAGAGTACGTATTTTTAATTAACTTAAGTAATATCCCGATGGCGCGCGTCTCCTGACGCGTGCCTTTTTCATCTTTTAAACTCAAGCACGCGTCGGGAGACGCGCGCTATTGTAGGGGACTAACACTAATCTTTCGCTACGGGCGTGGGCGGTGGCATTTACGCGTGCAATATAAAAACCTCGAAAATATTCAACCCTAGTTACAGATTAAATTATACTAAATATATTTATTGATAATAATTCTCATTTATGTCAATATCCATCACGATGTTACTTGTTCAATCCATCAAGGAGAAAATATGAGAAAATTCAATTTGTTATTAACATCGTTATTGCTCGGCGCGGCGACAACGGCTTCGGCGCACAGTTTATGGACGTTAGGTGAAAATAAAGAGGTCTTTGAAGCGGATATTCTGTACGGACACGATTTCCCGCATCCGGAAAAAATTCCGGCAAAACGTCTGTCTTTATTTGAACCGTTGAAAGTGGTGAGCCGGGACGGCACCGTCGTGTTAACTCAAAGCGGGGAAAATTACCACTATAAACACACGGCCAAATTGGGCAAAGGCACGCATATTCTGGTGGCGAATTACAAACCGACCTATTGGACGGAAAAAACCAACGGCGAATGGGAGATGGGCAAAACCCGCCGAGACGTCGCGCAGGCAAAAGAATGCGGATTGTACAGCATGCAGGGCAAAAGTTTTGTGGTGATTGACGATGACGCAGCGTTTTCCACTCAACCGCTCGCTCAGGGTTATGAAATCACGCCGTTGACGCCGTTGAACGGGTTGAAAGCCAATGAAACGGCGAAATTCAAAGTCACTCACAACGGTAAACCGGTGGAAGGCGTAAAAGTGGTGGGTGCGCCGGCGGGCTTTGACACCGACGATTTGGACATTCACGCCTTCTCCGCCACTACGGACGACAAAGGCGAATTCAGCTTTAAAGCTCTGACTTCCGGCCCTTGGTATTTGGCTTCTGAAGTGGAAATCCAGGGCAAAGATCCGAAAGTGTGCGATAAAGAAGTACATGAATTTACGCTTAGTTTCGCCGTGAAATAAAATTCGGCGATACGAATCCCAAAAGTGCGGGCGATTTTACCGCACTTTTTTATTTCGGGCATCGCGAGTTGCACGACGGATATTGAGGGGGTAAACTGATAATTATCGGCGTGACTGATAAAAAGGAGAATCTATGTCGGAAGTATTTCATTTAGGCTTAACCAAAGCCATGTTGAAGGGCGCTAAAATCGCCGTCGTTCCGGGCGATCCGGCGCGCAGCGAACGTATTGCGCGGCGAATGGATAAACCGGAATTTCTTGCCTCTACCCGAGAATTTACCTCGTGGCTGGGCTATCTTGGAAACGAACCCGTGGTGGTATGTTCAACGGGAATCGGCGGACCCTCGGTTTCCATTTGCGTGGAAGAATTGGCGCAACTGGGTGTCAGAACCTTCCTGCGTGTCGGGACCACCGGCGCAATTCAGCCGTACATTAACGTGGGTGATGTGTTGGTGACGACGGGCGCCGTGCGTTTAGACGGAGCGAGTCGTCATTTTGCGCCGTTGGAATATCCGGCGGTAGCGGATTTCGCTTGTACCAACGCGCTGTATAATGCCGCGGTGGCACATGGCGTTACGCCTTATGTAGGGATTACCGCGTCGTCGGATACTTTTTATCCGGGACAGGAACGTTACGATACCTTCAGCGGCAAAGTTTATCCGGCGTTCCAAGGCACCCTGAAACAATGGCAGGATTTAAACGTGATGAACTATGAAATGGAATCCGCCACCTTATTGACCATGTGCGCGGCGTTGGGGCTGAAAGCCGGCATGGTGGCGGGCGTGATTGTGAACCGTACCCAACAGGAAATCCCGAACGAGACGACCATAAAAAGCACGGAAGAAAAAGCGGTTTCGGTGGTGATCGAAGCGGCGCGCCGTTTGGCTTCCGCCTGAATTGTGTTAAAGAGAGAAAAGTGCGGTCGTTTTTTTCATTGTTTTTATCCGTTCAACGTGTAAAATCGTAGACAGGCAAATCAGCAGAAAGGAAATATCATGACAAAAATTATTCACACCGAAAAGGCGCCGGCGGCAATCGGACCTTACGTACAAGCCGTGGATTTGGGCAATTTAGTGATGACATCCGGTCAGATTCCGGTGAATCCGGCAACGGGCGAGGTACCGGCGGATATCAGGGCGCAAGCTCGTCAATCGCTGGAAAACGTTAAAGCGATTATTCAACAAGCCGGTTTGCAGGTGGCGGATATTGTAAAAACGACCGTATTTGTAAAAGATCTGAATGATTTTGCTGCGGTAAATGCCGAATACGAACGCTTCTTCAAAGAAAACAACCATCCGAATTTCCCGGCGCGTTCTTGCGTCGAAGTGGCGCGGTTGCCGAAAGACGTCGGTCTGGAAATCGAAGCCATCGCCGTGCGCAAATAATTTCCGTATCGATTAAGGCTTGAGAAATCAAGCCTTTTTCTTCGCGTTATGCTAAAATCCCGCCAATTTTTACTGCAACCGAATTCTGACATGCAACCTTTACCCATTGAAAAATACGATGAATTATTAGCGAAAAAATGCCAAAAACTGACCGCACTTTTGGCGCCTTTTAAGGCGCCGGCGTTAACGGTTTTTGCTTCGCCGCCTCAGCATTTCCGCATGCGGGCGGAATTTCGCCTGTGGCACGATTACAGTTCAAACCGCGACGGCGATCTTTATCACATCATGTTCGATAAAACCACCAAGCGGCGTTATCGCGTGGATCGGTTTCCCATCGCCACACAGCTGATTAACCGCATGATGGCGACCATTCTGCCGTTGCTGAAAGAACGGGAAGTGCTCGGCAAAAAGCTGTTTCAGATTGATTATCTCAGCACGTTGAGCGATCAGATTATTGTCAGCCTGTTGTATCACAAAACGTTGACGGAAGAATGGCAAACGGCGGCGCGGGCATTAAAAGTGCGGTTAGAAAATCAGGGATTTTCCGTGCAGATTATCGGGCGCGCCGCCAAGCAGAAAATCTGTCTGGATCAGGATTTTGCGGACGAAGTGCTGCCCGTTAACGGCAAAAATTACGTGTATCGCCAAGTGGAAAACAGCTTCACTCAGCCGAATGCGGAGGTGAATTGTAAAATGCTGGAATGGGCGATAGATTGCACGCGCGGCAGTCGGGGGGATTTGTTGGAACTGTATTGCGGCAACGGCAATTTTTCCATTGCCTTGGCGCAAAATTTCCGCAAAGTGCTGGCGACGGAAATCGCCAAGCCGTCGGTAGCGGCCGCGCAATTCAATATCGCGGCAAATCGGGTGGAAAATGTACAGATTATCCGCATGTCGGCGGAAGAATTTACCCAGGCTATGAACGGCGTGCGCACCTTTAATCGCTTGAAAGGCGTTGATTTGCAGGCATACGAATGCAACACCATTTTGGTGGATCCGCCGCGGGCGGGGCTGGATCCCGATACGGTAAAACTGGTGCGGCAGTATGATCGCATTTTGTATATTTCCTGCAATCCTCAGACTTTATGCGAAAATTTGCGGACTTTGAGCCAAACTCATCGTATCGAACGGGCGGCGCTCTTTGATCAATTCCCCTATACCGATCATATGGAAGCAGGCGTGTGGCTGATTCGAAAATAATGATTCAATTACGCAGCGAATTAAAAACAGACGAAAATTTGACCGCACTTTTCATACAACAATGTGCCGCGGCGGGGTTAATGCATGCTGAAAACAGCCCGCTGGCGTTGGTGCAAACGGAAATGGGAGACGAGGATTTTCGTTTGGAACTGCGCAAGCTGGACGAACCCAAACTGGGCGCCGTATTTGTGGATTTTGTCGGCGGCGCGATGGCGCATCGCCGTAAATTCGGCGGCGGACGCGGTGAAGCGGTGGCGAAAGCCGTGGGCGTAAAAGGCGCGGAATTGCCTAGCGTAATCGACGCCACCGCCGGTTTAGGGCGCGATGCCTTTGTGCTGGCGGCCGTCGGTTGTCGAGTGCGCTTGGTGGAACGCCATCCCGTGGTTCGCCTGTTGCTGCAGGACGGCTTGCGCCGCGCCTATCGGGATGCCGAAATCGGCGACATGATGCGCCGGAATATGCGGCTGCTGGAGGTTTGTCATATTGCAGAACTGGATCCCGCTCGGGATTTTGCCGACGTGGTGTATCTCGATCCCATGTATCCGCACAAACAGAAATCGGCGCTGGTGAAAAAAGAAATGCGGGTGTTTCAGCATTTGGTGGGCGCGGATTCGGATGCGGACGCCTTGCTCGCTCCCGCCCGCCGACTGGCGCGGAAACGAGTCGTGGTGAAACGTCCCGATTATGCGGAATATCTCGCGCAGATTCCGCCGCATTTTTCGCGCGAAACCAAAAATCACCGCTTCGATATTTATCTTCCGTAGGACGGATTATGCGAACCGAATTGCGAAAAACTCAG
>Ga0129306_1001408_pt1 | contig 27246 bp, 31 predicted proteins | sample P827metagenome_FD_94438 | JGI IMG/M metagenome (GOLD analysis project Ga0129306, IMG submission 94438) | Capybara group fecal microbial communities from Wisconsin, USA - P827 metagenome | ecosystem: Host-associated > Mammals > Digestive system > Large intestine > Fecal | place: USA: Wisconsin...
TATTTCATTTTACCGATTTCTTCTTTAACAGGTAAAGCTACAATATTTGCAATTGGAGCTCCTCTGTTAACAGCTGCAAGAGATTCTTTGTAGAATAAAAGAATTGTTTTTAACATTTTGTATTGTTTATCAGGTGCACAATATGTATCTACATCATCAAATGCATTTTGTTGCAAGAAGTCTTCTCTTAACATACGAGTGGTTTCCAAAGTAGCTTGGTCAGTTTCAGGTAAAGCATCAGGACCTACTAATTGTACAATTTCTTGTAACTCGGATTCTTTTTGTAATAAACTCATAGCTTGGTCACGAGTTGCTCTCCAATCTGCTGCTACGTTTTCAGCCCACCAACCTTCAATACTGTCTACATATAAGGAATAACTTTGTAACCAGTCAATTGAAGGGAAGTGACGTTTATCTGCAAGAGATGCATCTAACGCCCAGAACACTTTACAGATACGTAATGTGTTTTGAGTAACAGGTTCAGATAAGTCCCCACCAGGAGGGGATACAGCTCCAACTACAGAAATAGAAGCTACATTTGATTCTGTTCCAATAGTTTTTACTCTTCCTGCTCTTTCATAGAACTGAGCTAATCTTGATGCTAAGTATGCCGGGTAACCTTCTTCCCCAGGCATTTCTTCTAATCTTCCTGAAATCTCCCTCATAGCTTCAGCCCATCTTGAGGTTGAATCTGCCATAAGTGCTACATCGTAACCTTGGTCACGGTAGTATTCAGCAATAGTAATTCCAGTATATACACATGCTTCACGAGCTGCTACTGGCATGTTAGAAGTGTTTGCAATAAGAACAGTTCTGTCCATCAATGGATTACCAGTTTTAGGGTCGTCAAGGAATGGGAACTCAGTAAGTACTTCAGTCATTTCGTTACCACGTTCTCCACATCCGATATATACAACGATATCTGCGTCAGCCCATTTTGCTAATTGCTGTTGTGTAACAGTTTTACCTGATCCGAAAGGACCTGGAATAGCTGCTGCTCCTCCTTTTGCAACGGAGAAGAAAGTATCTTGTGCTCTTTGACCAGTTACCAATGGTATATCTGGATCTAATTTTTCAACATATGGACGACTTCTTTTTACAGGCCATTTTTGGAGCATTTGAACTTTTTCGCCACCAACAGTAGCGATGTCTTCTAATACAGTGTATTCTCCTTCAGCTGCAATTTCAGTAACTTCACCTTCGAGAGTTGGTGGAACCATAATTTTGTGCAATACTGCAGTAGTTTCTTGAACTTCACCAAGAACGTCTCCACCTTGTAAAACATCTCCGACTTTAGCTACTGGTTTGAAAGCCCATTTTTTCTCTTTGTTAACTGAGTCTACATCAATACCTCTTGCAATGAAATCACCAGATTCTTCTCTGATGATTCTTAAAGGTCTTTGAATTCCATCGAAAATAGAACTCATTACACCAGGACCAAGTTCTACTGATAATGGACCACCAGTACATTCAACTACTTCACCCGGTTGGATACCGGCTGTTTCTTCATATACTTGGATAGTTGCGGTGTCGCCTTCAAGCTCAATGATTTCCCCGATAAGCTTCTCGTCACCTACCCTAACCATCTCAAGCATCTGAGCCCCTCTCATACCATCTGCGATAATAACAGGCCCAGCAATCTTAATAATATTTCCTTCAATAATCATTTAACCATCTCTACCCCGATAACTCTTTTAATAAGGTCATTTATTTGATCAGATGATCCTCCTGAGGACCCATCTTTATCAGGTATTTCAATTATCATTGGTAAAACATTTGAACCAATTTTTCTATTAATGTGTGCTCTTATTTCGTTAGCCATTAATTGAGTAATAATAATAATTGAAATTTCTTCATCTAAAAATTTATCAAAAGCTTCAATAGCTTCTTCAGAAGTAGTAACCACTTCTGCTTTTTTGACACCACCTAATCTAAATCCAGATACTGTGTCAATATCACCTATAATTGCTACAGAACTCATATTAACATCTCCATGATTTTTGAATTAGGGAAGTCTACTTCTCTTTTTGCTCTTGCAATAATTTTTAAATTTTTAATTTCATTTTCTTTTTGACTTAAATAACCAATAATTGGACCAATACCTAATGGTTTTTTAGAAGATAAAGATTTAGCATACTCTGATGCATAAACATCTAATGCTCTTTCAAATACAGCCACTGAACCAGTTTCATTGTACACTGGCATTACATCAGTTAATGCATCTGAATATTTTGTTCCTTCTAAACCGGATATTACATTTGTAACATCAGGAGATTCCATTAAATCTTTAAGTTTCCATTCACGTAATTGGTATCCTTCTTCTAATATATAAGGAGAGATTGCATCATAATCAAGACCATCTTCTTTAGCCCTTATAATTAGTTTAAGATTAGCTACATCAACTTGAGTTCCAACATATGCATACATAATTTGTCTATTTTCATCTGCAGGAACATCGGAAGAACGTAATAACTTGCCTAAATAATATTTATCTAAAGCAGATTCTAATGGAAGAATCATGTTAGTGTCTTCATATTGTGGAAGAGCGTCTTCTAAAGCTGTTGCATATTCTGTGCCATCTAAACTTGTGACTATATCAGTAACACTATCAGAATCAGCTAATGATTCCAAATCATCATATAATGATCCGCAAGGAATTAATAATTCTCTTGTTTCTTCAGGTGTAAGACCAACTTCCTTAGCAGTTAAAAGACTTTTGATGTTATCTACGTCAGTTTTTTTAGCCATGATAACAAAAGGATCTTTTACTTCCTTAGGAGCTAATCTTGCAACAAAGTCGTAAGTATTAGCACGTTCAACATCTAATGCTTTATCAAGAGGATATTCATCAAGAACATCAGCATAATCAGGAACACCTTTGAGGTAATTTTCAACTTCTTCTACATTGTTGGTTTCAACAATTTCAGAAAGTTGTTTTTCATCAAATAATCTTCCTTTTCTAGCTCTCACTCTTGCACTTGGGTTAAGATAAGGATAAATGTCCAAAATTGGTCTAGATGCAATGATTACAACTACTGCACCAACAATAAGAACTGCAAGTACACAGAATATGAGAAATGTTTCTTGTGTAAGTCCAACAGAACTTATTAAAGTAGCAATTTCATCTGCCATAAATTTATCCTCCTAATTATTTAAATAATATTTCAGCAACTTCACTACGTAAGATACTTTTAAATCTTTCTAATCTAGCTTCAATAGTATTATTTACTTCAATATCTCCATTACTTGTTTTTAAAACAGCTCCACCCATTGCATCAATAGGTTCGCCTAAATTGAAAGTAATGTCCTCAATTTGGAAAGTAGAGACTCCTGAAAGTTGATCTTTCATAACTTTTGTATCTTTTTCGTTTAATTGTAAGATTAAATCTTTACTACCAATTTCATCAGCAGCTTCTTTAATCATTTTACTTAAAGAATCTGTGTATTCTTCATCACCTGAAGCAGCTTTAGCTTTAAGAGTGTCTGTAGCTTTTGCAAATGCTGCCTCAATGACTTCTTCTTTAGCGCCTAATTCAGCTCTACGAGCATTCATCTTAGCTTCAGAGATAATTTGCTGATATCTCATTTCAGATTGTTTTTTACCATTATCTGATATTTTAGTTTTTTCAGCTTCTGCAGTTTTTTCAGCTTTTGCAGTAATTGATGAAACTTCTGCATTAGCTTCTTGAATGATTACATCAGCTTTCCCTTGGGCTTCAGACATAATGCTTGAAACAATTTTATCTGTGCCTGAGCTCATATAAATTGCCTCCTTAAGCAGCTAAGATTCCACCGAATACCATAAGTAAAATAGCAATCAAGAAACCGTAAATAGCTTGTGTCTCTGGTAATGCAGAGAAGATAATACCACGAGCAAACATATCATTGTCTTCTACAATAGCACCAACAGAAGATGCTGCAGCCATACCTTGTCCCATACCGGAACCTAAACCTGCGAAACCGATGGATGCACCTACACCAACAGCAATAATACCTGCTTCTAAAGTTAATTTAGTTGCATCTCCACCTAATAAACCTGAGAATACTAATAATAAGATTGCAACCAAGAAACCGTAAATAGCCTGAGTTTCTGGTAATGCAGAGAAAATAATACCTCTTGCAAACATATCGTTATCTTCTGCAACTGCACCTACTGAACCAGCAGCTGCCATACCTTGCCCTAAACCGGAACCTAATCCGGCAAAACCGATTGCTACTCCAGCACCAACAGCAGCTAAAGCAGCACCTAAGCCAATTTCTACCATATTTAATTCACCTTTGAAATAATATTGATTTTTAAATTTAATTTAAGATATAAATGAAAAATTTTTAATTTTTAAGTTTTGTAAATGTTCTTTTTGCTTTGAAAGCTTCGAATTTACCTTTACCTTCCATGAAGAATTGTGAGAAGAACTCTACATAATTAAGACGTAAAGCGTTAATAAATGCACCCAATACTTGGAAAGCAAAGTTTGCAATATGACCAAATATGAATACGATTATCGCAAGAACAATTCCTGCAAATGGAATCATAGTGTTTAACATGTCAGCTAAGATGTTTACGGTCATAGCAATACCACCAGTAGCTAAACATAATGCTAAAAGACGTGCGTAGGATAAAACATCTCCCATGTAACCGAAGATATCCATTATACCATATGCACCGTTAGCCCATACTAACATTCCAATAGTTGCGAGTATTAATATACCGCCTAAAATCATACCAATCATACCTATTGCAGGCATCATATATCCTAATGCAAGCAATATAAGACCTGCTTCGAAAACAAACCAACAAATTTGAGAACCGATAGCATCTTTAACATTTCCGTATCTTAAGTTGTTGATTGCACCTAATATAAATCCAATATTGGTGTAAATAAGACCAACAGCGATAGCTATTATTAAAATAGTATCTGGGTGTGAAAATGCTTCAACTGGTTCCCATACTGTAAATAGACGGAATCCTGCTATTTTTTCAGGGAAGTTACCTAAGAATCCATTGGTTATTAACCCCAGTACAACGGCCCACAGACCAGACCAGATTAAAATCCATCCAAATGAATGCATAGATTCTTTAACTTTTCCGATACCTCTTAATAATACAACACCAATAGCAGCAACTGCTAAACCATAAACTGCATCGGTTAAACAGAAACCGAAGAAGAATGGGAATGTTATTGCAACAAAAATTGTTGGATCCATTGCATTATAACGTACTGGTGAGTACATATCTACAAGGTATTCGAAAGGTTTTGCATACCATCCATTTTGTTGTAAAATAGGAACATTTTCATCATCAGTACCTTCAACCTCAATTGTTTCAAAGGCACAATGTCCATCAGAACTTTTTTCAACAATTTGTTCAACTTTCTCTACATCTTTTTCAGGTACCCAACCTTCAAAAACATAAGCATCTTTAGTTTGAACAAATGATGAAAGAATTTCGTTCTTTTCTTTTTCATTCTCTAATTGTTCTTTGAGAGCTAATATATCATCATCCCATTGTTCAGCAACTGCTCTTAAATCTTTTTTAATTGCATCACGTTCGGATTCGATTGTCAATAATCTTGAATCAGCATTTGAAATAATTTGTTGAGGAGTACCTTCAACATTTCCTATTTCTATTTTCTCAAAGTCATACTTACGAAGTGTTGAATAAACTTCATCACTTAATTCTTTTAATGTCACTACAACAATAATCTCTTTCTCTTTATCATCAGTAGGGACAGTAAATAGATCTAATTCATCTGTCAAGTTACTTAATTGATTTTTGATTTCTGAAGTAGATTCAGCATTAATCCTTCCAACAGTAGTAGAAGTGTACTTTGAATCCTTTAAGTCAGCTAAATTCATGTCAAGATTAGATAAGTGGTTAGCCAAACTTTTATTAGACTTGAGTTCACTTGTTTCAGTGTCGAGTGCGTTTAGTTTACCCTCAATTACATGTGTTTTAGCTTCCACCTGGGCTAGAGTGTCTTCAGCTTTTGCGATAAAAGCTTCAGTATCTAGAGCTTCTACTTCTTTTTGAACAGGTAAATCCGGACTAATAAAAGACATTGCTAAGTCTTTTAACCCATGGCCTTCTGATAAAGAATTTCCTAATAGTTCAGATATACCGTTTGTTTTCATAAGAAGAGAAGATAATTTACCAGTATATGGAGTAGCTTTTGCAGGAGTAACTAATTCCGCTAATTCAGGATCTTGCTGAACGCTATCAGAAATATCACTGACTTGTATAAGCCCTGATTCGTGGAGAGCATCCACTGTAGGAGCTACATACTTATCAAGTGTAACAATTCTAATTTTACGCATTCTAGCTGTCTTGAACATATAATCTCACACTACAAAATATTTTTGACAATAATTGAAGCAGCATCATCTACATTTGCCATAGCTTTGTTTTTTAAAGCTGCGACGTCTTCATCGGACTTTTTGGCAATAGATTGAGCTTCTTCTTTAGCTTTATCTTCTGCATCAAAAACAGTATTTTTCGCTTCTTCTTCTGCTGCAACTTTAGCCTGTGAAATAATTTCTTCAGCCTTAACTTTTGATTCAGCGATTAAGTCTTTTGATTGAGACTCTGAATCAGCAATAAGTTGTTCAGCATCAGCTTCAGCTTTTTTTATCATTGCGATTGCGTCTGATATCTCTGCCATAATAAATCACCATGGTGTATTTATTTTTATTGTGCAATATATATATCTTTTACTATTTAATATTAGTAAAACGAGCTAAAATTTAAATTAGATTAAAAAAAAGTATTCAAATTATAAAATTTATATGAAAAAATAAGATTAAAAAAAAAATAAAAGATAAATAAATTATCTATAAAACCATTTCAAAATATTAGAAGGCAATTTTTGCATATAAGCCAAGATTGCTATTATTAGTATAATTAAACCAACCACAACAAATTCTATATTGTATGGATAATCCAATAACATATACCCTGAAATCCCAATAACAATACCTTCAAAGAAAAATACTGCTTTAGTCCAACTTGGATTATACAATATAATAAAATACGCAACAGCGATTAAAATAAATATAATTGCAGTAGCTATGACATCATTTGTAATAGGTTGATGATTAAAAATAGGATATAATCCCAAGATTATTAAAGTTAAAGCAACCAATATACCCAAATATTTAAATAATTTAACATTTGCCATAATAACACTTACTTTTTATTTAAACTTTATAATATTTATATCATTACATTTAGATGAATATACATGGAAAGAGCAGTTTGGATAATACTAAATAAAAATTTTTCACTTACTTTAGATAGCGAAATAAAAGAAAATAAACTCATCGATAAAAAATTCTCCCCAGGAGATGACATTTGGACAGAAGAACTTCCACGATTAGGATTTAGTGATGAAAATGTCCAAAATGATTATAATGATTTCATTTCAGATATAATGACATTATTTGCAGAACCTGGCGTGAATGAAGTATTTGTCGATGCAAAAATAGGTGAAGAATCAGAATATATAAATAGTAAAAATCCATTGATAATAAGAAAAATAGAGGAATATAGTGTTGATGAGATTATATAATAGCATTAGCTTTTTTCAACACTTCATCCATATCATTAAACTCCAAAGGCTCTCCTTCATCAGATACTTTTTCTGTTGTAATTAACACATGTGGTGAAGCCAATATATATGAATATATGAAATAAACCACATTAATGAATATTATTAACGAATTTGCAGACAATGCTAATATTAAACATATCACATGTATCAATGGATTCCCAAATCTTCTTTTTTTCATTAAGATAAACGATTTATCTTCATCAACTAGCTTAAATTTTTTTTGAGATAACTCTTCAGAAATTTTTTTCATTTCCTTAGAATTATTGGCACTTAATATAAACAACTTCATTTTAATCAATGAAAACTACAAATTCATCTAACTCTTTTCTTGGAGTATCACGTGGTTCAGCATTACCATATCCTAAAGGAGTAAAAAGAACTGCCTCTTCATTTTCATCCAAGTTTAAAAATTTATGAGCTTCATATTTTTTAAATGCACCAATATAACAGGTTCCAAGCCCCACATCCTGTGCTGCAAGAATCATGTGATCCATTACAATTGTTGCATCAATATCTGCAATATTCTTTCCATCCCATGGCCTTGTCCATGCTTTATCCCTTAGGGCAACAACACATAACACATAAGGAGCTTCCACAAACCATTTTGCCGCATAAATTTTAGATAACTCTTCTTTATATTTCTTGGTGTCAATCACATAAACTTTAAATGCCTGTGCATTAACTCCAGTTGGAGCAATAGTAGCTGCTTTTAAAACATATTCCAATTTTTCAGGTTCAACATCTTTATCCAAATAGCCTCTTACGCTATATCTTTCCTTAATTACATCAATAAATTCCATTTTATCTTCCACCATCATAAATTACATCATCTAAATCACAGAACCTTCTAAATTCTTTTTCATCCATTTTCTCTTCATGAATATGGGCAATTATGCCAGGGAGTCTACCAACCATGAAAACACCCAATCCTAAATCTGGAGTAAATCCCAAATCAGACAATATTGCTGCATTTGCCCCATCTACATTAAGTTTAATGTTCTTTTTTTGATAAATTAAATCTTCAACAGCGAGAGCTAATTTAATATGAGGCCCAATAAATCCTTGTTTGATTGCAAGATCCATCAGTTTATCCGCTCTTGGGTCAACATTATGATATCTGTGTCCAAAACCAGGTATCTTCTTATCACCAGACATAAATTCGTTATAAACATCAATTGCCAAACTGGCAATTTGCTTATTGTCGATAGTTGAGTCTTCAGTCAAATATAGTGACCCAATTTTTGATTGGAATAATTCCATAGTTTTTTCAATAGCTCCTGCATGTTTATATCCAAAAGATAATAATGCTCCAGCTACCGCTGAGTTTAAAGGTGAACCTGATGAAGCAACCAAACGAGCTGTTTGAGTACTTGGAGGTGTTGCACCATGATCACAGAATGAAACTAAAACCTGATTAAATATCCTGCCTTCCTGAACAGATGGCAATCTTCCTTTTAACATTAAAAAAACCATGTCACTATATCTGATTTTTTCAATCAAATCTCTTTGATTATATCCGCGAGTAACTATTTTGTCTGTTTCAACTCGAGATATTGCTGTTTTTAAAGAATGCTGATTAACTCTAAAATTATTTTCTTGCATTGTTATGTACCTTTTTTCTTAGTTAATTATAATTTTATAATCTTTACAATTTTAATGTTGCTACTCTTGGTTCAACAAAACATGACGGTCTAACCGCAACAATCCTAACTCCACTTGCTCTCTGATTACCAATATTAACATATGCTCCCAATACTGTAGTCTTTCCGCCGAAACCTAACGGACCAATACCGGATTTATTTAACTGATCAGTTACATATCCTTCGACATCACTCATATTATCTAAATTTCCGTAGACAATCGATTTCAAAAGAAGTGAATTTGCTTCAAAATGAGTTCTTCCAATGCCGATTGAGGGAATGGATGGAGTGCAACCCAACAATTTCAATGAATCTTTTAACCACTCACAGGCAGTATCAATAACATTATAAAAAGAACGTTTATGATAAACCCTGTAAGTTTTTGCCCTTATTTCTGGACCTCCACCTTCTAAAATGAAATGAATATTTAAAGTATCAGGCGAAATATCCCTCATATAACTTGATTGGTCATTTATAGAATCTATTAAAATAGATGTCGGTTTAAGCATTCCTGGTTTTTCAAATAAACCTTCACTCTGCTCAATTCTTTCGATTTCGCCACCTTTGACCGCCATAGGCCTTGCAGGAAGATTATTTAAACCCAATGCAATTCCTTCATGAATCTGATTTAATAATTCTCCAGAAACCTCCCTATTTGAACCTACTTCAACTATAACATGAGGAATTCCAGTATCATCACATAATGGAAATTTGGTCTTTTGAGCCACCTGATAATTTTCTAAAATCTGAGATAATGCCCAACGAGCATTTTCATCATTTTCGCTTTCAATGGCTCTATTCAATGCTTTTAGCTTATCATCGCTAAGGGTTGTTGATGCTTTGATAATTGATTTAGAAATATCCTCTAAAATATCCATAAAATCACTCAGGAATTGATAAATCACTAGATTGGTTTGGAGATGCAATGGCATCAGGACAATAATTATCAATCATCCTTTTAACTAACATGACTTGTTTTATTCTTGCTATTGCTTCTGATTCAGTTGTGTCCCAATTGTGATTTGCAGCTACAGAACCTCCAGTTTTTAAATAAACCGGAGAAGCGACATCGATAAATTTAGGAACTTCATAATGCCTAATAAAGCCGCCAGTAGATTTAGGATTTTCTGTGTGTAAGTCTAATGAAATATCAATTGCATTTCTAATCGATGCAATCATTGGAATTTGTAAGTCTCTAACAGGGTTTAAAGAGTTAAGCCCCATATCTTCAAGCAATTTAGCAGAAGCTGGGTTTGAATGACCTGCATGAGCAGATAATTTGAAATGAACATTACTCGGTATTTCACCATCACTGCGCATTTTATTTAAAACCCAAAGTAATCCTTCATCATACAACAATATTCCACGGACACCCAAATTACAAGCTCTTTTCACATCTTCAATAGCATAAACTAAATTGTCATAACCTCTAAGTCTGTATCCAATTCTACTTCCTTCTTTAGTGTGAACTGTGGCTGAAGTGTCATAGGTTGCTCTTGGACCTACGGATAAAAATAATTCACAACCGTAATTAATGGCTAAATCAACCATCTTTTTTATTTCATCATCACTTAAAAGCATTATCCCTTTTGTTTGAGTAACCCTATGAATAAAAATATTATTTCTAAAAGATTCTTTTAGAAGAGCACTCATCGTTTTTGGAGATTGTATTCCAGGAACTTCAAAACGATATTGCCCTCCATCTTTAAAACGTTTGGATGATTTGAAATCATCAGAAATTTCTTCAATTCCAATATTTTTTAAAAATTCCTTTGTTTTATCCATATTATCTACCATTTAATTTCTCAACAACATATTTCATAGAATAATCTTCAAGTGAATCAATAACCGTGAGATTTTTGATATCATATAAAGGATTATTTGATTTGAATTTATCAACCAATTCACTTAATTGATAGGGATTTTCAAAATCTCCTTTTGGAAGCATTGTAATATTTTGGAATATTCCATTTCTAAACTCTTTGTCCAACTTAATAATTACATTAGAAGGTCTTTTTTCAGGATATAATTCATTTAACTTATCATCGGAAAGAATTACCATTCCATTTGCTAAATTTTTAATACTATTAACTTTATCAACGGTGGAATAATTATCTAAAAGACCATATTCAATTAATTGGTCTATATCATCGACTGTAACATCACCAACAACTAATGAAATTGCAACAGCATAAGGTAAAGACTGTTTTAACTCTTCAAGGTTTTTAGGACGGGAATTATTGTGTTCGGCTGCAACGGAATATGTCTTAACTGCAATATTTTCAATGTGGTCATATTCATCCCCAATACTTGCCTTTAATTTTAGAGCAGTGTCAATTGAAGAATGAATATGTCTGCAAAATGGATATTTTTTAAAGTAGATGTCCCTAACTCTCACTTTTCCAATATCTTTAATTATATCTTCAAAAGAAAAGTCTTCTTCAGTATAATCAGTATTATCATAAACCATTGTCTTTAAGAAACCTTCATTACCCTCAAATATTGTTCCACTGCCTGTAAAACCATTTCTTGCAAGAATAGCAGATAACATTCCATTATATACTGCCTTACCTACATGAAGAGATTTGCCCATAGATCCCCCATGGTCAGATTCTAAAAGTCCTGCAGCCTGAGTCCCACACAAACCTAAAGCATTTAATATTTGACCATCATCAAGTTTCAGCAATTTTGAAGCAACAGTTCCTGCAACAAATGTACCTATAGTGCCGGTTGTGTGAAATCCTTTATTTCTATGCATAGGATTTACCATTTTACCAAGTAAAATTCCAACTTCATATCCAACAATGACTCCCTCTAAAAATTCTCTTCCACTTAAATCATAACTTTCAGCTATAGCTAGAGCGGTTGGAAATATTATTGAACCCAAATGAATTTGTGCTCCCCTATGGCCATCATCTAGTTCCAATACATGAGCTGAAACACCATTTAAAAAACCTGCACTTAATATATCAGTTTTGAGATTTCTTCCAATGACAGAAGCCTTCAAATTTAACTTGAAGTTTCCGGAAAATATTTCTTCAACTGTATTAAAAGCTATTTTAGAAGCATTTTCATTTGATCCCCTATAGGTTACTCCAAAAAAGTCTAAAAAAGCAGCTTTTACAGTGGTGATGGATTCCACAGTTGCTTGTTCATAACGATAGTTTGAAATAAATTTAGAAATATTTTTTAAAAACATAAAACACCTAAGATAATATATGTTAAAAGTAGTATTAAAAATTTAACTAAATGTATAAACAATATTTCAAAAATAGATTAAAATTGATTTAAGCAGCAGGAACACCAGTTAAAACCAACACTATATGTGCCACGATAGCAGCACCATAATACGTGGCTGCAATAACCAGAACAGTTATTACAATAGCTCTCCAACCTAAAGCTTTAAATTCATCCCAACTTTTACCCATACCAATACCAACATAAGCCAAAAACACAGTTACTATTGATAAAAGTTCAACTTTGGAAACATAATATAATACAAAGTCAGACGTAGGCATTCCAGGAAATGCAAGCACTATACCAAATACGCTTATATAAAGAATTGAAGAAATATTGAAAGGCAAATATCTTTCCAACCAAACACCAGCGAGAGTAATACCAGATAATATACCCATACCGACTAACGAATCAGTCATAGGATGTTTATAACCTAAATAATTGCCTATTACAGTTATAATTGAAAATATAATTAGCAATAATATCCAATTAAAAATACCATGGACTGTAACAGTTTCAGATCCGTCAATTAAATCAGGCATTATTCATCCTCCTTTTCAGGAATTATTGAATCCTTTCCGATTTTTGGTTCTAACCAATTATACATTCTTTCAGTAATAGGAATCGCTACAAACATTACAATGTAAATACCAACACAGAATGAAAGCAAATTACTGAATCCTGCAAATGCTTCAATTTGAGTCTCCAAACCAGGGAAAGCCGCAAGAGTTGGACCAATAGCTGCAGCGTTCATACTAGCACTACCAACACCACTAGCCATAGCATATGCAAAAGGATGTAGCGGTATGAATGATAATGAGAAAGTGACTAAGAAACTAATAAATATTGTTCCAATAACAGTACCGATGATAAATATTGCAAATACTCCTCTAGATTCAGGAGAATTAAAACCATATTTATCTACAACAACGGCAACGTTAGGTTCACGACCAATAGAATTAGTCATACCAATAGATTCTTTTTTAAATCCTAAAAGTAATGCTATTGGAAGTATTAATATTGTTGCGAGATGGCCCAATTCCTGTAAAATTAATGCTGGACCCATATCAAAAATTAAGCTTATTGATTGACCACTGGAAACAGCCAATTTAGCAATTAAAACACCAATAAAAAGCATCATTGCCCCTTCAGCAATACGGGCCTGTTTCCTTTTAATCCATTTAATAGGTTTAGCTAAATAGAAAACAAGACCTAAAACAATTGTATAAATTAAAGGCATTATAGTAATGGCTACATCTTCACTTATTGGAATTTTTATTGTACCGATTAACTCTGCAATGATAACTAAAATAAGCACAGTCACATGTAATCGGTAATCCCTCCATGGATTTTTCTTTAAAATCCTTTTATCCGTTTTTTCACGATAAATATGCTCTACTTGGCCATCCTTATTTGGAATAAAAACCCGCTCCCAAAAATGCAAACCTAGAAAAAGTCCGCTAATATACTATATTTTCTTAAAACATATTATATAAATTGATAGCATTTAATTCTAAAAATATCACAAAATGAGAACAAAAAATAGTAATACTATTCACAAAATAAGAAAAAAGAGTTATACTGGAACACCAGTAACAAGCAAAATAAAATGGGCTACAAATGCCGAACCAAGATATGTTGAAGTTATCACCAACATAGTTATGATAATGGCCTTCCATCCCAAAGCTTTAAATTCTCCCCAACTCTTACCCATACCTATTCCAACATAAGCCAAAAACACAGTAACAATAGATAAAAGTTCGACTTTTGAAACGTAAAATAGCAATGCATCCGAGGTAGGCATTCCTGGAAAAGCCAAAACAATACCAATCACGCTAATGTAAATAATTGAGGAGATATTAAATGGAAGTTCTCTTTCCATCCATACACCACATAACGTAATTATAGATAGAATCGCCATCCCAATTAAGGATTCGCCAATAGGATGACTAAATCCAATTGCATTACCAACAACAGTGATTAGAGAAAAAATTGCTAAAAGCAAAATCCAGTTAAAAATTCCGTGAACAGATACATTTTCAGATCCATTAATTAATTCAGACATTTATTTACCTCCTTTCTCGTTAATTGAATTTCTTCCAATTTTCGGCTCCAAATAGCAATATAACTTTTCAGTTAATGGGATTGCAACAAATATTACAATATAAATACTTATTGAAAATGAAAGCAAGTTACTAAATCCTGCAAATGCTTCAATTTGAGTCTCCAATCCCGGAAAAGCCGCAACAGTAGGACCTAATGAAGCAGCATTCATACTAGCACTGCCAACACCACTAGCCATAGCAAATGCAAATGGATGCAGAGGTAATATCGAAACACAAATACTTGTTAAAAAACTGATAAATACCGTTCCAATCATAGTTCCGACAATAAACAGTGCAAATATTCCCCTTGATTCTGGAGAATTAAACCCATATTTATCGACAACAACCGCAACTTCGGGTTCACGACCAATAGAATTAGTCATACCAATAGCTTCCCTTTTAAATCCTAAAATCAATGCTATTGGAAGTGCAACTAAAATTGTAGCCAAATGTCCCAATTCTTGTAAAATCAATGCAGGACCCATATCAAAAATTAAATGAATTGAATGGCCACTGGAAACAGCTAATTTAGCAATTAAAACACCAATAAAAAGCATCATCGCACCTTCAGCAATTTTAGATTGTTTTTTACCTATCCACTTAATAGGTTTTGCTAAATAAAATGCCAAACCTAAAACCATTGTATAAAGCAAAGGCATTATTGAAATTGAAACTCTATTTAAAATATTGATTTCAATCGGACCTATTAACTCTGCAATTATTACAAAAACAAGAACAGTTAAATGCAATCCATAATCCTTCCACGGATTTTTCTTTAAAATGCGTTTATCTATTTTTTTACGATATATATGTTTAATACTCGTTGTTGAATTATTATTGTTTGAAATAATACCACCTCCAACCTAATTGATAATCATTTCAAGCGAGTATTCCTATATTAAAAAAACTAGTATATAAATTAATAGGTCTTAGTTCTCAAAAGTACCAAAAATATGAAAAAATATGAAATAAAATAAAAAAATATTTCACTAAAAGTGAATGAAAAAATTCTAATTAAATCAAATAAAAAATGAAATAAAAAACATATTAAGATTATTTATCTATAAATCCATACGGCAAAGCGGTTTTGAAAGATGTCTCCTTGCAGAAACCGGTGTTTCGTAATATTGAGAATTTTCTAAAAAACGTGAAATTTTAATAGGAACTTTTTTGCTAGATTCAATTCTCCTACCACATTTTTTACATTTAAATCCTTTATCTTTACCTGCGGAAGTCATTCTCTTTCCACATTCACAAATCGGATTTCTATACTCAACATCGTTTAAATTGATAACCTGGAATTTTTCAATATTGAATGTGTTCTGCTCCCCAATTCCACCATATACCTTAATAACATCTCCTGGGCGCAAATCAGAAACAACATGCCTAAAATTTTTTGTTGGCTCATATGCTCCGCATTCTATTTCGCCAGATTCGTCTTCCAGATAAAAGAACATGTGCCCCCCACCAATGATTTTAGGATTATTTTTAACAGTTCCACAAACTTCATAACATCCAAACTGTTTCATTTGAGAGATATTATCAACTTTTTGAATATGCATATCAGTATGTTGGTTAGTTTTAAAAATGCAAAAATCTACAATAGGTTCCTCAACTTCAACAATATCTTTTGCTTTTTTTAATGAATCGACATTGTTTGATCTGATTCCATATAAAACAGGACAAGGTGTTTTTGGTTCAATGGCAATGTAACCTTCAGAATAATCTATATTTTCAAAAGTGTCTGGAAAAGTCTCTTCATCCATCTTATAAACAGAATCATAGTCTATTTGTCTTTTAGTACCATAATTTTCAGATGCCCTATAAGTAAGCAGTTCAAAAGTAAAATCATCCAACGGCAAAGATATGGCTGCAATGGATCCGATTATTCCCCTACCCTTTTTAAATTTATGAATTTCACAACCAATAGATTTTCCAAATTCTTCTGCTTCCTCAATTGTAATAAATTCATAAATGGCCCTAAATGCGTAGTCTTCCATTTCTTTTGTTATTTCGCCTTCATAAAAGATCACACCAGGATTAGTGTTATCACAATCAAACATGGACAGTGCTTCAACTTCTTCTAAAATAATTTCACGGGCCAATTTGGCCTTATCGTCGTTTTTTATTTTGAAACTAACTCCACCATTTCCTCGAGTTTTAAATCTGGCAAAAGGATTTAATCTAATTAACCTGGGATAATCCAATAATTCAATGCCTTTTTCATTTAACTTATTAATAATCTGACTGGCCAGAAATGTGGTACACATCCCATCTGGAGAGTCCGTATCATCTATACCAATATGTAAAATATTAATTATAATCACCTTTAAATATAAAATATATTAGAGTTAAAACAATATATAGTTTAAAGAGGTATTTGACATGTTAACTCGAGGAGGATTGCTACAACAAATAGAAAACTTATTAAAATCTCAAGGTTATAAAACCTCTGACATTTATGATCAAGGCTCTTTTGATTTAGTAGCTAGAAAAAACTTATTAATCTTACTTCTAAAAACCTTTTTAAATATTGACAGCATTAATGAGCAAAATGCTCGTGAAATGAAACAATTAGCCAATATTTTCCTAGCTTCACCTATCATAATTGGTGAAAAATCAAGGAATGGACTTCTTGAAGAGGGAGTAATTTATGAAAGATATGAGATTCCAACTATTGGCTTGGATACATTCAAAAATATGATTTTATATAACGAATATCCGGAAATTTTAGCAGACCGTGGAGGGTATTTTGTTAAAATTGATGGTAATGTTATAAAACAATACCGTGAAGAATATTCAATGTCTCTAAAAGATTTGGCTAACTTAGCACACGTTTCAAGAGCCACCATGTATAAATATGAAAATGGAATCGTTCGTGCAAATACCGAAACTGCAATGATTTTAGAAGAAATCTTAAATACGAAAGTCACCCTCGACATTGATTTATTGAAACAGCCTCAAAAAGAAGATATTGAATATAGTGATGATGTTAACGATTTATCAAAGTTAGGTTATGGAGTATTGTCAACCAACAAAAGCCCATTCGATGCAGTTGCAAAAATGAAAAGTTCAGACAAACATTCTCCATTAATGGCAAATGTTGAAAAAAATAGAACTGAAAAGACTTTAAAAAGAATGGCCGTGCCATTAAAAGATTTATCAATGGTTACAACATCAGAACCAGTATTTATAATTAACAATGATAAAATTAAAGAATCAATCGGCACAATTCCCGTGATAAAATCATGGGAGTTAAAAGAGTTTGAAAATTCAAAAGAACTATTGAAAATGATTAAAGAGAGAAAGGAAAATTAGAGGGATAATATGGAAAACTTACAAATTACAGATATGGAAAATCATCCTATAAAATGGGTCTGCAACTATAAAGGACAAAGAGCCATCGGTATTTGTGGAAAAACACAAAAAATAGCTATGTTTGCATCAGATGAGAGAGTTTCAAGAATCCTCGATGATATCGTTATCGGAACTGATGAAACACAGGAAGGATATGGTTGTGAAGAAAAAGACCGTTGCTGTAATTTTGAATGTGAATTATGTGAGATTTCCCCAAGACAATATTTGCAAATCACCGGCAAAAAACCATCCAATAAAAACATTGAAGATTTAATAAACGGTTTAAAAGATTTAAATGATTCACTAAAAGAAGAAGGACATATTCCATTCGAAGAATATGAAATTGTAAAACTCTAAAATTCCTTTAAAAGTGAAAAATCCTCACTGGCTTCTTCAACTTTAGCAACACCGATTGAAATCGCATCAATATAATCAATGCTTTTAAAAAAAGTAAATGCCTCTTTAGTCTGTAATACACCAGCTGCCAAAACTCTGGTAGCTATTATTTTTTTATTTAAATTAAGTAATTTTTGCTTAAAATCTTCTCTTTGAGATGCATTGAAAGCAGAAATATCCATCATATATGATAATGAATTAAATGGAATCATGAAAAAATCAAACAAACCCATATCAATATTATCAGGAAGCAAACTTGCTGTTCTTGATGGAAATGCAGTAACTAACCCTGAAAGTGAACCTGAATTGTTGATTTCAGTCAATATCTTTGAAGTGAGATTCCAATCATAAGCATCCACAATAAACTCATCAACAAGCATTAGCGGACAGTCATATTTGGAAAACAACTCAATATCCTCATCCCAATCCACTTCTTTTGCAACTTCATAATTGGGATTTAAGTAATCAACATCAGATTTTCCAACAGTTGCAATAACTTTCATCTCACAGTCATTTTCACAAGCAATATCATAAGCTTCAAGCAAATTAGAATCATTAACTAAATTTATTGCTCTGATTCCCTGATTATAAGATTCCATTATAACATTAGCAATATTTTGAGGAGTAGAATATAAATCGATTTGATAAATTCTTGCACGATGACCAAAATAAGGTTCCGCCATAAATGGGCCATAACCTAAAATTGTTTGTGGAATTGATTTATCTTTAAATTCCAAATCCTCAAAAAACATAATATCACTTATTCTTTTTCAACTACTACTGCAGTTCCATAAACAAGAATTTCTTGCATTACATTTGAGATTTCATTTGAGTCGAATCTTATTGCAACAATACCGTTTGCACCAAGGTCTTTTGCATGTTCGATTGCTCTAGATAAAGCTTCATCTCTTGATTCTTCCATCATTTTAACATATTGTGAGATTTCCCCACCGAATAATGATTTTACACCAGCACCAATTTGTCCACCGGCACCTCTACTTCTGACAGTTAAACCGTATATAAATCCTTTTGTTTCAACAATTTTAAATCCTGGAATATCATTTGCTGTTGCTATTGGAAATTCATTTACTGATACCATATTAAATCTCCTTTATTTGATTAAAGTTCGAAATAATTCTTACTTCAAATACTTATTTTAACTTTAATATATTAAAAATGTTAACATTATTTAAATCTTAAATATGATAAAAAACATATATTTAGTTAATATTTATTATTAAATATTCTCTTAAAATTAACAAATTATGGTGAAAATATGAAAGTACTTATTGCTGATGCTATTAACGAAAAGGGTATTGAAAATTTAAAGGAAGTAGCTGAAGTTGTAGTCGATACCAGCATTACTCCTGAAGAATTAGCCAATACCATCCATGAATATGATGGAATTATTGTTCGAAGCCGAACAAAATTAACTGCTGATTTAATCAAAAAAGCAGACAATATGAAAATTATTGCAAGAGCAGGAGTTGGAGTCGACAATATCGATCTGGATGCCGCAACTGAAAAAGGTATTATGGTTGTAAACTCCCCGGAATCCACTTCAGTTACCGTGGCCGAACACACCATGGGATTGATCTTAAGCATGGCCCGTAAAATTTCCATTGCTGACAAATCTGTTAAAGACGGCAAATGGGAAAAGAAAAAATTTATGGGTGTTGAACTTAGAAACAAAACTCTCGGTGTAATCGGAATGGGAAGAATAGGCTCCCAAGTAGTTAACAGATGCAAAGCATTTGGTATGGATGCTATGGCATACGACCCATACTTGCCTGAAGAAGTTGCAAAACAAATGGGCGTGGACTTAACCGATTTAGAAACTGTTCTTAAAAATGCAGACTTCATTACTATCCATGTGCCTCTCACTCCTGAAACTAAACACTCCATTTCAACCGAACAGTTTGAAATAATGAAAGATGGTGCATACATTGTTAATTGTGCACGTGGAGGAGTCATTGATGAAGAAGCACTATATGATGCATTAGCTAATGACAAAATTGGTGGTGCAGCATTAGATGTATATGAAAATGAGCCACCTAAAGAATCAAAATTATTTGAACTTGACAACATTGTTTTAACTCCACATATTGCAGCTTCAACAAAAGAAGCCCAAAGAGATGCAGCAATTATCGTAGCTGATGAAATTATTGATTTAGCAAACGGCAAAGCTCCAAGAAATGTATTGAATATGCCACGTATAGATCATAATACCTACCAAGAAGTAGCTCCATACATGGAATTGTGTGAAAAATTAGGTAGTTTCATCTCTCAAGGAGTAAATGGTAAAATCAAGGAAATCGAGATTATTTACAGTGGAGAATTAGCTGAAATTGATAACCTTGAAATTTTAACAAGAACTGTTATCCAAGGAGCTGTAAATCCATTCTTAAGTTCACCTGTTAATGCTGTGAATGCATCCCTTGTTGCAAAAGACAGAGGAATAAGCATTACCGAAGGAAGAAAAGATAATGCAAAAGGATATGACTCATTAATCAAAGTTATCGCAAAAAGCGCAAACGATAAATTCTCAGCTGTAGGAACTCACTTACACGAAGCTAGAATTTTAAAAGTAAATGATTACTGGGTAGATGTCATTCCTGAAGGACACATGTTCATTGCAAAATATGAAGATGTTCCTGGAAGTATCGGTAAAATCGGTACAAAATTAGGAGAACATAATGTTAACATCGGAATTATGCAAGTTGGAAGAGATGAAAAAGGCGGAAGAGCCATCATGATTTTAACTTTAGATAAAGAAATTCCAAAAGATGTTATCAAAGAAATCCAAGCTTTAGACAATGTTTATGAAGCAAATGGATTAGAATTATAAAAAACAATTTTCACCATATTGTTTTTTTATTTTTTATTTTTTTACAAAAATAGCTATTTTTTAAATTCCTGAGAGATATTTTTTATACTGCCATCCGGATTGAGTTCTATTTTAATTCTTTTAGGAGGCAATTGAATATTAGAAATTATTCTATTTTGCTGCTTTTCAAATTCATCATATTGATTTTCACGTTCTTCATCAAGAGTTTTGAAAAATTCATCATCATCTTCGTCAAAAAATCCTGGTTTAAATTCATCATCATCTCTTAATACGTCATCCTCATCGAAAAACTCATCAATATCATCATCAACCAAATAGCCATAATCACCAACAATGTATCTTAGAGGTTCGCCATACCTATCATATGCCCTGAAAGTCTCTAAACTGTAAGGCAAACATACAATCATGTGAAAATAACCATTTCTTGAAAATGTTTTTAAATCAGCGCTTGAAGGTTGGGCACTTGGTCCCGGATGTGAATGTACAGATCCCATATATTTGGTATTCATTGGAATTAACTCAGTATGAACAACAGCACCGGTTTCACAAGTTTCCCCCGGTAAAAAAATCAAACCAGTGATATATAAGACTTTATCCTTGATTTTTCCATCCAAAAAAGCTAGAAACTCATTTGGAAATGATTGTTTTGCATAATAAATTACAGAATCAAGAACTTCCCTATCCACTCTAACTTCTTCAAATTTCTCATCATTATTTGGGAATAACTTTGAAATGAAACTCATTTTATCACATTTATCTCTTTAAAGAATTCTTCACTGAATTTAGGTATTTCACAGTCAATACAGATATGGCTTCTATAAGAAACTTGATTTTTATTTTCCTTTTTATTAAAACCCACTACTTTTTTATTTTTCCTATATACTCCTATCCCTCTTTTTTTATATGTTTCAACATCATTTAAGTTAATGCCATTTTGAAACAATAATTCATGAATATCATTTAGATTCATGCCCTTTATTTTATCATTTGCTACATTATCAGGATAGTTAGATTTAAGATAGGAAATACCATGAGAATTTACACAATTCCTCCAGGATTCATCTTGTCTCCATTTGAAATACTCCAAAATATCCCCATCATTAATAGGAATTATTCTTGAATCAAAAGCAGGTGGTTTTTTAAATTCTCTATTATAATGCATTACAAAAGAACTTGATGTAAAACTTGCAATTACTGAATTTAATTTCTCAACACGCCCATCAAATGGAAGTTTATCGAAAAGTAAGCTTATTTCATCTGAAAAAGTATAAATAAATAATGGTGAAAATTCTTCAAATAAACCCCTACAAACTTGAGACATTACTTTGTAAAAATTATCATCATACGGTTTTGTCAATTCCAAATCCCTAGCTAAAGAATGAAAACTCCTTCCATCCAAACGCATTATAATTTTAGAATTTTTTGGAACTTTTAGTGATGAATAAACTTCATATTCCTTCATTACATACCCACACTGATAGTTTCATTGAAACTTTTAAGTAATCTTATTGCTGAAAGTGCCGCCAACATGCTTGTTTTCGGGTTGGCTGCACAAGGAAAATTCATAGTTGTTGTCTTAAATTCACCAAAGTCCCCTTTTGCAGTAATTTCATGAACATTCCTATCCACACTAGGATCCACAATAATCTTTACATCAATATCCCTTTGGCAAGCTATACTAATTGTTGCTGCAACATTGATGTTTAATGGAAATTCTTTTACTGCCTCGGAAGCTTTTCCTTCAAATAACACTTCTACTTCATCAATATTTTTTCCAAGGGATTTCGGAGATTTGCGTGTTACAAGACTTACTTCTTTTAAACCGAATTTAGCAACAGCTTTGATTCCATCCAAACCAACAATTGCGCCTGAAGGCAAGTGAACTTTGGCATTGTTTTGTTTGGCAATTTTTTCTACTTCCTGATAAAAATCAACGTCCATGAATGCACCGATACTCATTACAATCATGTCACGACCTTTATTCAATACTTTAGGTGCAAAATATTTAACGGAATCTGGTGAAGCGCATTCTAAAACCAAATCAACATTATCAACCATTTCATCAAAGTCAAGAGCCGCCACTCCTCCTGCTAAACTTGCAAGATTTTCTGCTCTTTCAATATCTTTATCAAAGAAGTATGCAATTTCAATTCCATTATTTTCAGGAACTATGCTTGTTGTTATAATGTTAGCTATAGCTCCACAGCCTATAATACCTACTTTCATAGTATCACAATAAAATAAGTTTTTTAAATAAAATTAAAATAAAAAAAAGAATATGGAAAGATTATTTATAATCTTTCAGCATCAAATTGAACTTGTGTTTCATTTTGTGGTTGAGTTTCAGTTGGTTTTGGAGCTGGTGCCTCAGGGATTTGTGGTTCAGGAGCTACTTTTTTCATGTCCCTAGGGTTGATTAACATAATGTCTCCAATAGCTTGAACTTTGTCGAAATCCACGGTTAATAAATCATTTTGGAAAGATCTCATATCATTTTCTTCAGGTGCTTCCCCACGAATACCGCCTAAAAATTGATTTATAAGACCTGCTGGTTTTCTTTCTTGTTCAATAGCTCTAACTTGTAATTTTGAAATTGTTCCTAATCTAATATTAAGAATTACATCTTCTACACGACCAACATAATGTCCTGTGTTGGTATAAATATCTAAACTGCGTAATTTTGAAACTTCTACCATTTTTTACACCACAATATAAAATAATAATTAAATAATTATGTATTATTTTATTTAATTGTTAATATAAATAGTTTATGTTTTTTAAACTATAAATCGCCTTTATTTACAAAAAATTTATTAAATTATAAAATTAAAATATAAATCAGACATTAAAGAGGACTTCAAATGTGGGATACAACAAAAGATTATAGAATTTTAGTAGCAAGTAAAGCAAGAGAAAATTACCTAAATCTCATTCCTACAGCCTCATTCAGAGGAAGCTGGAATAAAAAACAAGCTGTAGATTTAGGAAAACAAATGAACAGTGATTTTCAGTCATTAATTTATTCTTACCTTGAAGGAGATGAATTGGTCAACTCTCCAGATGTGGCAGCTCTAAAAGAAAAAGCTTTAAAGATTATCGAATATTTGGGCGGGGACGATTGGAATAAAAAATTCTTGAACAATGCTCCAAAAGAAGACAAGGAAAAAACCCAAGAAAACATTGCAAAAGTGAGATTTTTCCTCGATACAATTATTGGACTAAAGGACAGGTTGGCATTAGGTCCGATAAATGATCCAATTATGGGCGTTGACATCAAAGTTGGAGAAGTAATGAGCGTTACAAAACATCCTAAAAATGAAAATTTAATGCTTTGCAATGTTAATTTAGGAAAACGTGCAATAACAGTTGTAACCAATGATTTGAACGTCAAAGATGACAATAAAGTAGGAGTTTCATTGCTCCCTCCACAATCATTTGGAAATATTGTTAGTGAAGGAATGTTTTTAGGAATGAATGGAAGTATCCTCAAAGATGTTGATGGCGAACTTGGCCAAATGCCTAAAGGAATTCCTATGGAATCATTAAATGAAACACGTAACCTTGTTGAAAACTATTTAAAATAAGTTTAACTACTTATTTTCTTTTTTTAAATGTCGATTATAAAAAACTAAAATTGAAAGTAGACATTCCTATCTTAAATTCAATCCTATTAATTTTGTTTTTGTCATTTCCTCAACAGCATATTTTATTCCTTCTTTTCCAACACCACTACTTTTAAAGCCACCGAATGGCATATTGTCTGTTCTAAAGGTAGATTGTTTGTTGATAAAAACAGTTCCGGCTTCGATTTCATTTGCACACCTCATAGCTGATGCATAGTCAGATGTAAATACACCCGCTTGCAGACCGTATTCCGTATCATTTGCAACATCAATAGCTTCATCAATGGAATTTACATGAATTATTGGAGCAACCGGACCAAATGTCTCATTCACTACCAAATCCATGTCAGGTGTGACATTATCAATAACAGTAGCTTCATAAAATGCACCATCACGAACACCACCGGTTAATATTTTAGCGCCTGAATGGACCGCATTGTTTACTGTCTGTTCTACATGAATTGCTGCTTTTTGGGATATCAATGTTCCAAGTGTTGTGTTTTCATCCAAAGGATTGCCCGTAATGAGCTTTTCAGTTTCACTAACCAACTTTTCACTAAATTTCTGAGCAATTTCTTCTTCAACTATGATTCTTTTAACACCCATGCAGACTTGACCGGCATTTAGGAAAGCTCCATTAATGACACCTTTCACTGCTTTATCAATATCGGCATCTTTCAGGACAACTAAAGGGTCATTTCCACCAAGCTCCAAAGTAACTTTTTTCATTCCTGCTTTTTGAGATATCATCAGACCTGTCGTTATGCTTCCAGTGAATGATATCTTGTTAATGTCAGGTGATGTGACCAGATAATCTCCAACTTCAGAGCCATAACCTGTTAATGTGTTAATTACACCCGCTGGAAACTCTTCATTTACAAGTTCTGCAAATTTCATTACTGTTAGGGGAGCTTCTGTTGGCGGTTTTATAATTACAGTATTTTTACATGCAAGAGCCGGAGCTATCTTATGAATTGTTAAATTTAAGGGATAGTTAAAAGGTGTGATGGCTGCAACAACACCTAATGGAACACGTTGAGTGAATGCAAAAAATCCTTTTCCATTTAAACCAGCATCCAAAGGAACACTTTCACCATATATTCTTTTTGCCTCTTCAGCAGCAAGCTTTAATGTTTCAATTGATCTGTCAAGCTCGACTAATGACTCATTAATCGGTTTTCCAACTTCCAAGGTCAATAGTTTGGCAAAATCTTCACGATTGTCCTTTAATTTCTCAACAATATTAAACAACTTATTTGACACCTTAAAAGCAGACATTTCCTGTATTGAATTTTTTGCTTTATTTGCTTCGTCAATAGCCAATTGTGCAGTTTGCAAATGTGCAATTGGAATTGTGTCAATCACTTCATCATTATACGGATTTTTAACTTCTTCTAAATCATCACTTGTGATGTGTTTACCGCCTATCAACATGTCCATCTTATCACCTAAATAATATTTATTGAAGAATTATTTAAAATACTTACCTAAATTATTTAACTCCAAATTAAAGTCATTAACTTCTTTTGAACTGATTTGTCCACTTAAATCGGCAATGTAATTATTATACATATAAATAGCCAGTAACACTACAACGATTATCCCTCCAAACAACAATATAAACTCCGCTGATGTTTGTCCTTTATTATCCATTAAAATCCCCCCATAAGCAAGTTCCCACCAAATGACGAAATAAAATAGAATATTCCAAAGGATGCTGTTACCAATGGCAGGGAAAATTTGATTCCTTTTTTAACATCCCCATACATGATTATGCTAATAATAAAACCAACTAAAATAGAGTGGATTATCAAATAAACCTCACCTGCAACAGGCGCTGTTAAAATAATATCCGATTGCATACCATAGCTTTGCATAAACTGCGAATACACTCCAACCATACCAATTGCAAAAGGTGTTGCAATAACAGCAGAAATTAATAAAAACATTACAGACATCATTACTGAAGATTTCCTTTCACGTTTGAGTGCAAGCAAATCCCTCAAATCATCAGATAAATCTAAAAGCACATTAGAAATACTTGATCCACTTTTACGACCATCCAAAATAATTCCAAAAATCCGTTCCAGCTCTGTTGATTTTAATCGTTTACTCATTGCTCTCCATGCCTCATCGAAATTGCGACCCATACGAATCTCAATAATGGTTCTGCGCATTTCATCGTATAATGGTCCTTCGCCGTACTGTGACATATCCTCCATTGCATTCTCGAAGCTGAGTCCAACCTGCAGCATGCTTGAAAGCTGCCTTAAGAAGTCGGGCGCAGTCTTTTCAATCTCCTGAGCTCGCTTTTCCTGCTGGACAATGACATATGTGAAAAGTCCAGGAATGACAAAAAAAGGCAAGATTAACACTGAAGCAGGAAGGTTTAGAAGTGTTAATGTTAATGTTAAAGCAATTTCTGCCACTGAA
>Ga0129306_1001409_pt1 | contig 27230 bp, 24 predicted proteins | sample P827metagenome_FD_94438 | JGI IMG/M metagenome (GOLD analysis project Ga0129306, IMG submission 94438) | Capybara group fecal microbial communities from Wisconsin, USA - P827 metagenome | ecosystem: Host-associated > Mammals > Digestive system > Large intestine > Fecal | place: USA: Wisconsin...
ATCCTGGATGGGGCTCTGCTTCTTGTTTATCTTCTCTACTTTCTCCGGGATAACATCAACAGCTGTTACCTGATGATGCTGCGCCAGGAGTGTTGCTATGGATAATCCGACGTATCCGGTGCCTGCGACTGCGATTTTCATGGTTATAATAGACGGGTGTTTGGTGTACTGGATAATCTTACTTATCTTTGCAGTGCGAATTGTTACAATTTATATTCGCGTAATTTATATGATAGTTTTTGAACGAATTTTCTTGTATTTATTTGGCGAGCGTTGGAGCTCATCTTGGAAGTGTTCGCGACGGGTGTGGAGGTCTTTTACTTCCGGTGTATATAGGGTGTCCGTGAAGGAGGACGTTAATGTTCGATTGCGTTCGGTTTCTTGGAAATTTCAGCGATTTCTTTGAAACAGGCCTTTTATGGCTGAAAAAATATTCGTATCTTGCGGTTGGTTTTGGAGCGTAATGGCTTGGTTTCTTGCACAACCAGGCGGTGTTTTACGCACAACGGATAGGTCTTTAAAATGGCTGGCAGCAGCGTTGCAATAGTGTCCAATGTTGTCCAATTTTTGGGCTATGTGCAACTGGTTGAGCGATTGATGTAACGGTAATCGCGTATTGAATTGAAGGTGAGGAAGTTAGCTTGCTAACTGACGTATTCTACAGGAGACTACCAATGCCATTGTCATTCATCATACTTGCAAAATAGCATAGTTCTTCACTATAATTTGAATCTTGCACTGCAGCTTTGTAATATGCCTTTAGGGCTGTATCTATATCATTGAATCTGGAGCCATCAAAAATCCCTTTCTTATAAAGTCTACTCATGAAATCAATCCATTGTGTAGTCTGAGACGTTGCGCCATATTTAACATCGGACTTCAAAGATTCCAGGGCATAATCAACCACATCTGATTTCTTGTCTTCATTTGCAGATGCGAACTCAATCACTTTTGCCGCATCAAAGCTTTTTACAGCTTGCTTAATATTATCCGGCAAATCACTAAACAATGAAGAAGTATTAGTAAATATCTTTTGCAAAGCTTCTATTGAGGTTCGCTTCAGAATGGTATCAGCAACTCTCATAAAGGCCAATAGACCTTCATTTATCTTATCATCTTTTTCTTTAGCTTCTTCTTCACTGAATTTCCTTATTGTATCCAGGTCTTTAGTGGCTTTCTTGTAAAAGTCGGGGTACTCCTCTCGGAGTATCAGTGCGGCACATATTGCGGTCTCGTTGTCGGACACGAACTGATTATCGTACAACGCAAGTTCGCTGCTAAGATTATTGAGAAGCTGGATAATCCTTCTTGGATTGTCAGAAAACTCCTTAGCCACAATAGCCAACGTATCACTAGTATAGCCCAGATTATTCTCACTGTTAATCTTATGGGCAAAATGTTGCAATTCTGTTACTTGATGAGGCTTTATACGTAAAGTCACATTGAAGAACTTCCGCAGGAATTCTTCTTTCTCTTTATTAATATCTTCTCCTGTCTGTTTGTTCCATCTACGGAACAGGTGTTTCTTCAAGGCCTCATCATCAACAGGTACAACAAAGACTAAATTGTATTCCTCATTACTTAGGAACGTTTTGATGTCTGTAAGCAACTGGTAAGCCATATCGCTGGGACAGCGGTCAATGTTGTCTATAACTATAACCAACTTTTCAAGTCCCTTGATGGATACCTCACCTGCTTCAACATAGTCCTTAAGGTCTTCCCATTTTTCATTTATCCAGGAAGTATCTTTCAAGCACTTGCTCATCATCTGCTTGAAGCATTCTTCAAATTGCTCAGGCGCGAATAACGCTGGTTTACTATACGAAATCCTCAAGTCATAGAAACAGCCATTGAGCAAGGCTAGCAAGAATGTACCAAGAGTGCCAATAGTCGGAACTGCAATTTTCCATTCAATGTCTACCTCAGGAATCAAGAACAAAAATATCGATATTATAGCAACGACTATCACAGCTGAGGCTATGCCTTTAGCGCTAAGTTTTGTTTTTGGTTCAGCCTCTGCCGTCTCTGATTGGTAGAAGCGACTCATTTCCTCAGTTTGACGCATCTTCAACTCCTGCTGCACTTTCAAAAGGAACATCCTACGGAAAGAGTCGTTGGCGTATTTCCATGCATCGTAGGTAATGAATCTGACTTTCTTTTTGTGAGCTTCTTCAATCCTATCCTGAGCCGTTCGTATAATAGAGGATTTTCCGGTTCCCCAACCACCGAACACACCGATAGTGAAAACCTTGCCTTTTGGTGTGTTCTCTATCACCTTAACAAGATTCTCGGCATATACGCTAGTCTTCAGCAGGTCGTTTACTGAATCAAGCACTCTTTCTCTGTCTTGTATAAATGCCTTCATATATCGGTTGTTAATTGTAAAAAGTTAATTCGCGTCTTTTCCGCGTGTGGCAGAAGCCGTGCTCCTATCAGATGATTCACAGCCGGAGGGGCGCGCCAGCGACCATTGGGCTGTACCACTTTCCTCAGCGGAAGGCTCTTTTAACGTGCCTATAGCGGTCAGCCATCCAAAGCAGTTATTTCTTACTTTTGTTTTACTATCATCTTCACAATATGTTTCATCATCTCATTAGCCAAATCTTGGTCAACCTTCTTCTTTTGATTCTGGAGAGCCGCAAGCATCTGGCTTATCTGATTGGCATAATTTGCTTCCTGAGGAGTGAGATAACCTCTATTCTGATACACCTGAAAGAGGTAATTGTATGCAGCACTCGACTGCTGCCACAGCCTCTCCAACTGTATCTCCTTCCCCACCTTATCTAATATAGACCGGCGAGAATAGGCCTCATCAAACTGCTCAAATATGATATTTGGCATCAAGGACTCTGGTTTCAAGTTTCAAGATTCAGGATTCAAGCAGCAACGCGTGAAATATACTCTATCACACTTTGCTCCGTATCCGCAAATGGCGACAAAATGGACAAGATATTGTCATAACTTATTGTTATTTTGCGATAGTGAGACGCCTGTGCGGGTGTATTCTTGAACTGTAGAATTAGGTTATCAATAAACTCATACATAAAACTCAGTCCATACTTTCCACGATGATTCTTCAGCATATCTGCTTTAATATAAGCTTCTGCACTTGACATTTCTGCAGGCGAAACAGGATACTGCGCAGCATTGAATCCAGACATTATTTCCACCATCGAATACTGTTGAAGAACATTCTTTGCTGGATAATCAATTCGGATGAATCCTTTAGGCATCTTTTTGTCTAAATTGATGTCATTTATTGCATTCCCATATTTCCGTTTGATAGCACAATACCAAGTATTGAATAACAATACCGCATCAAGATATCTTTGACGCATTATTCGGTAATCGTCCATTATAGTAGCAAGAAGTGCATCACCTGTATGAAAGTTTAGCATCTGCTTTAAGAACGATTCCATGCAACTATCTGACAAATAATAATTCTCTATGGAATAACCACTTGTCACGTAAAAATTCGACAGATCCGGATCTGTATTTAAGTCAAAATCCTTATCTACAAAAAAACCCTTTCGATATTTATAATATTCAGGTTTCGTAACCAGTATTTTGTATACGCTAACAACCTTTCCCTTGCCATTACACTTGACTGGTTCTATAGGCCTTCCCGCATAACGCTGAAGGCGAGGATAATAATAATCATTATCTTGACCCTCATAGAAGACAAACAAGGCGTCAGGATTACAAACTACGGCATGATTAAAGTCCATAAAAGCCGTGTTCACGGATATATCACGCAAGGCAATGAGGTCGGCAACTGTAAAAGCTTGAGTGTTCATGACTTTACAAATTCGTTCATTCCTGTGGTAAACTCCTGTAGTTCATTATCAAAGATGAAAGGCGAATGAGTCACTGCAAAAAGAAAAACACAATTAGATGATTTCATCACGTCTGGCAGCAGTTTACGCTGCCAATAAATAGACAATGACAATTCAGGTTCATCAATGAGGATGATGAAATGGTTCTGCGGGTCTAAATAGATTGTTGCAAACAATGCGACCAACTGCTTCTCGCCAGAACTTAACATATCCAAATCCAAAACCTCCTGAATCATACCAGTATTAACAGTAGATTCTAAATCCAGACTTAAATCAGCTTCGTTGTAGGTAAACTTCTTGTCGCACAAATAAGCATTGCAAATCTCCACAAAAGTCTTAATACTTTGATCGTATGACTCGTATGAGTTGTAGATATCCTTCAGTCGTGTCAGCAAATAGAGAAGAAATTTATTGTCTTCATTATATATTTCACGCGAAGATATCATGCGTAGAACCTTATTCTGCTCGTCTGCCGTCAGCCCTACCTGACTTTTATGAATTATGGCCTCCAGCCTTTCTTTGTCTCCTGCTTCCAGAGTTATCGCTTCTGGAATACCTGCAATCTGTTTTTTTAATAAGTCAACAGACATGGTATCTAATTCCTTACGCGAAATATCAGCAATTCTCCTAAGAATTCTGTCACGACGTTTCTTGATATCGGACATGCCAGAATGAACAGCTTCCGACAACTCTTCCACAAACGATGACTCCAAATTCAGTTCTCTCGCAGTATATTCATTACGCACTCTGTTTCGTCGTTCACGAAGCATAGTACGCACATCTTTCTCTATACGGCGGTACGTAGGAAAATACAGGATACGTAAGTGTAAATCATCCAAATCCCTCTTAAACTCATCAATTCGACTATTATCAAATCGATCAACAACCAACTGAGTAATCAAATCCATTACAAAGTCGCTCGGTGCGTCAAAGTTGAAACCTTTTGTACCCAAGAACTGATTTATTTCCTGCATCTTAGCCATCTCTTCCTTACCAGAGCGAATAATACTCTGAAGAAACTTCACCTCTTCATCTTTTAAAGTTTGGCTTAATGTTAGGTATAATCCAGTACGGCGAATCCTGCCACTTTGAACTTTTATATAGGTTTTTATTTCGTCTTTTGAAAATGAATACTCTTTACCTGCCAGAACAATATCAATCCGTGAGAAAGTGATTTCAACAAGATTTTTGAAATCACAATTCAATAAAAAGTTCAGTGCATTGAGTATGGTGGTCTTGCCAAGTCCATTTTCACCTATATATATCTGGACCTTACCTTTAAAGACAAGGTCAACGTCCTTCTTTCCGAAAAGGCCCTTAATACTGAATTTCTCTATGATTGGCATAACCCTAAGCATTTATTTTCCAATACTTCTCCTGCTCCACATTATTTTGTCCGTCAGCAGTAACAGCTGTTGCCCAACGAGGATAGCTGTCACCTTTTCGTACGTTATTCTGCCATTGAAGGGGAAGGTAATTTGACATCACTTCCTCTCCGCCTTGTGACAACGGCTTTAGATGGTCTATCTCCCATCCATACTGGGAATTTCTATTGCCATAATCAGCATAGCGGATCCAAGCGCCAGCATAGTCCTGACGGAATAGAGCAGAATCCACGCCTGTAATCTCAGCGGCTTTCCTCCAAACCTCGAGAATCTCGTCGTTTGTGAATACTTTTTTTGTTGCTGCCATATAAGCTTATATTACTTTTCAACCTGTCATTGACAGGATTCTTTCATATATTTGTTTTTATATCTTTCCTTTCTTCACCCTCACTATCTCCCCTTCCGACACCATCAAACCGTTGGAATAGACCAAAATTTCCTTACCCTTGGATAAATCGCCACAAGGTGTCAATCGTAATCAATAATGCTACTTTTCTATTCCTTTTTCTGCTGTCTTCCAATTCTTCAATTGGAAACAAACAACGCATTCCTTCTTATCTACATTAAGAGCCTCACTCCGTCCCCAAAAAACCTTGTGAACCTTGACACCATTCTCATCGATATCATCTGAGTTAACTCCTATACTAGAATAAACTACGACGATATCACCGGATGACAGTTTTTTATCCGGAAGCCATTTTACACTTCTCAAAGCCGCAGATATCTCACCATCAGGAAGGACCCTGGAAATAGCTATCATATAATACCCCAAATCGCAATCTTGGAGTACTTGAAAAACGACACGCTCTAAAGATAGATTCCCGTAATACTTTATCTCTTTTATGCTTAGCATGACTTTTTAAGTTTTGAATAAACTGCTATTACCAACAATAATACACCCAATCCCAGAATGATAAACTTAATAATCGCATTACCGCCAATATTTGGAGCTAAACCCACGATAGCAGCCCCTAATGTTAGGCATGAAGAATAAAGAAGATCAAACTTGGTAGATGAAACAAGCTTTTCTTCTTGAACAGCGCAAAGCTTGTCTTTCTCATGATACTGCTTTTCCAACAATTCCAGTTTTGCAGCACACTCATCATATTCATCAATCTTCTGAAGAAGCATCTTCTTAGCAGCAGGAGATGACAAATCATCCTCTGTCAATTCTCTTCCAAGACTAGAAAAGGCTTTATTCTTTTTGGTCTCTTCTGCTTGTTTTGGTGTTTTGTTACCCATTATGTTGTCGTTCTATTACATCAAGCCTTCTCATTTAAAATTACTATCATGTAACCCATACCGCATATCGTCAAAGGACTCAAGTTCCCGAATCACGCCGGTGGATCTTACGCTGAGGACAATAATCATCGGCCAAAATCGGAAGCGCCCTGAAAGACACACCGGCATCAGAGAAATAGAAGTCATGGGCCTTTTCGACTTTTCCTTATGCACTTTCCCTTGGGGTGGTTCTGGATAATATGCTTTCTGTGATTCTTACTTAAAACCATTTGACATCGCTCTCAACTAAGCACCGGTTCAGCGCATCATTCGTTTTAGATCCGTTTCAATTCTTGAAGGCTATCTTTTTGATTATGAACGCCTTGCTTAACGCTTTTTTACAGTTTTTACCGCAAAAACCTCAGATCTTCACGTTTTCTTCCCGTGTAACCCTCTCTATCTCACCTCTTTATAACTTAAACGTTTCATTATGCAGTGAAACGGATAACTATTCTTACCTTGCATGGGAATATGAGTAACTTGTTCTCTTACTTCGATGGAAGCCTGGAAGACTTCCTCACTTACATAAAAGAAATCAATGACAATCGTTTGGTCAAAGTCCGTCTGGCGTCGGTAGAATCATTCTGTCACGTCCTGGACAACTTTGCTGTGAATCACATAATTACCAAACATTCCAATGACAAAGAGGTCTTACGGGGTCAAATCAAAATCCAGGAGTCTGACTTCCTGCTTATACCGGATATCGTCGGCCATTTTGATTCCTGTTTAATTCAATCACCTAGGCCAGGAAGGACGCTTATCACCTACACAAAAACTCACGAAGATTGTCTGTACACCTACGTGGAGGAAATCCGGAAAGGCCGCCGTGAACTGGCTGGAGTGACTTTCTACAAAAGAAAAAGGAAACTCACCGGCGCAAAGAGTTGAACTCCGCAATTTCCGGATTTGCTTCCTTTTCTGCAAAGGTAAGCAAATATCCCCAAATACCAAATTAATCTCTCAAATTCTTTATGTTATGTTGAAATAACACTTTCCTACCATTCCTTCGCTAACCTTAGCAGATACTGCCCTCCAGGCAGGCGACTTAGAGGCCCTGGCGAGGACAATTCCATTCATTGATTGTATGCTCTATTCTATAACCGGCACCTTCATCACCACCTTCTTTACTGCCTCCGGTTTTCCATCGGCTGCGAGGCAGGGCTCGTGGGCGTCATCGGGGAAGACCACAAGGAAGTAGCCATCGCCTATCACAAGGTCTGCGCCGGGGCAGTCGGTGTAGCGGGCGGCGTCCTTGGCATCATCGTACGGGATGCTTTCCTTCACCTGCTCCAGAGGCTTGCAGCGGACCAGTTCACGGCCGGAGACTGCGTACTGGACATCGGCATACTTGCGATGGGCCTCGTAGCCTTTATCGTTCACCAGGCGGGTTTCGTATGCGCTTACAACGGCTTTCACGCCACGCTCCAGCTGTACGGTACCGGTCTCAACGTCAGCAGAGACCTCTGCAATATAATCCAGCGCAAGATCCAGTGCCGGCGTAAGGCCTTTGTACAGGCCAATATTTTTGATGTGATCGTAAATCATGGGTTATCTTTTATAAATCCCTCTACTGCTCCACCCAGATAAGTTTTCCAGTATCGTAGCCACGGCGGACGGCCTCGGCCAGGATGGTTTCACGGACATCGTCCGGGAGTTTGGGGTCGCGGGCAAGTATCCAGAGGTATTTGTGGTTGCTGCCGCCAATCAGTACCCACTGGTAGTCTGGGTCCAGAAGCATGATGCGATAGTCGCCGTAGAAGGGGCCGAAGAAGGAGACACGAAGGACACGGGGGTCTGCCGTGAGTTTGGCTTTTCCGTTGGCTTCCTTGGGCTTGCCGTCCTTGATGCCGGAGTTGACTACGGCCACCTTGCCGTCTTCGCGGAGGGAGTAGTTTGCCTTGCAGAAGGAGAGGCCGCGCTCGAACTTGTGGTCGAAACGGGCAATCTCGTACCAGGAGCCGAGGTATCTGTTAAGGTCAAGTTCTCCGGAAACGGAGTTGTCCACTTTGGGCTGGGCGCTACAGGAAAAAAGTGTCATAAGGGCTGTGAGGATAGTGAATAAGTACTTCATGGTTCGTTTATTGATTTGTTAAGGATTCCTACATTACAGACTGGTCCGCCAGGCGGAGCAGATACTGCCCGTACTGGTTCTTTGCCATGGGGGCGGCCAGATCGCGAAGCCGTTCTGCGGTTATCCAGCCTTTCTGCAAGGCTATTTCCTCAAGGCAGGCCACTTTGAGGCCCTGGCGCTTTTCTACGGTTTCAATGTAGATGGAAGCTTCGGCAAGGGAGTCGTGGGTGCCGGTGTCAAGCCAGGCAAAGCCGCGACCAAGGACCTGGACTTTGAGTTCACCATCCTCCAGGAAGCGCTGGTTCACAGACGTGATTTCCAGTTCTCCCCTGGCGCTGGGCTTGATGGTTTTGGCCACCTCAACCACCTTGTTGGGGTAGAAGTAGAGGCCCGTCACGGCGTAGTTGCTCTTGGGATGGGCGGGTTTCTCTTCTATGCTGAGGCAGTTGCCGTCACGGTCGAACTCTGCAACGCCGTAGCGCTCCGGGTCCGAGACCCAGTATCCAAAGACCGTAGCCTTGCCGGCATCTGCGTCCTTTACCGCCTGCTCCAGGAGCGGCAGGAAGCCGCTGCCGTGGAAGATGTTGTCTCCCAGCACCAGGCAGGCGCTGTCATTGCCTATGAACTCCTCCCCTATTATAAACGCCTGTGCAAGGCCGTCGGGAGAGGGCTGCTCCGCGTACTCGAAACGCACCCCGTAGTCGCTCCCGTCTCCCATCAGGCGACGGAATGCCGGAAGGTCCTGCGGCGTGGAGATAATGAGGATATCCCTAATCCCGGCCAGCATGAGCACGCTGACGGGATAGTACACCATGGGCTTGTCATAAATGGGCAGGAGCTGCTTGCTCACGCCCTTTGTAATGGGGTACAGACGGGTGCCGGAGCCTCCGGCAAGGACAATTCCTTTCATAATGCAGATTCCCGGGACAAGCCCTGGAATGATGGGGGGTTAGTCGCGTTTAAAAATATCCCTTGTGTAAACCTTAGCCTGGACATCGTCCAGAACGGCGTCGTAGCGGTTGGCGATGATGGCATCGGCCTGGGCCTTGAAGGAGGCAAGGTCGTTCACGATGCGGCTGCCGAAGAAGGTGGTGCCGTCTTCCAGCGAGGGCTCATAGATAATCACCTTGGCGCCCTTGGCCTTGATGCGCTTCATGATGCCCTGGATGGCGCTCTGACGGAAATTGTCGCTCCCCGCCTTCATGGTAAGACGATAAACGCCCACGACGACCTCCTTCTCCCGGGCGGTGTCATAGGCGCTTGATGCAGTGTAATATCCGGCCCTTGCCAGGACCTGGTCTGCAATGTAGTCTTTTCGGGTACGATTACTGTCCACGATGGCCTTTATAAGGTTCTCCGGGACGTCGTTGAAGTTTGCCAGGAGCTGCTTGGTGTCCTTGGGGAGGCAGTACCCGCCGTAACCGAAACTGGGGTTGTTGTAATGCGTGCCAATACGCGGATCCAGCCCTACACCTTCAATAATCTTCTGTGTATCAAGGCCTTTTATCTCAGCGTAAGTATCCAGTTCGTTGAAGTAGCTTACGCGGAGCGCCAGATAGGTGTTGGCAAAGAGTTTCACGGCCTCAGCCTCTGTGCTTCCCATGAAAAGTACGGGAACGTCTTCCTTGATGGCGCCTTCCTTAATAATTTCTGCAAACTTGTGGGCGGCCGCTTCCAGCGAAGCATGGTCAAATCCTACAATAATGCGTGAAGGATACAAGTTGTCGTACAGGGCCTTGCTCTCGCGGAGGAACTCCGGGGCAAAGATAATGTTGGGGACCACCACCTTGAAAGTGCCGTCCGCCTGACGCTCGCGGTAAGAGAACTTCTCGCGCACGTTCCTTGTATATCCTACAGGCACCGTGGACTTGATTACCATAACGGCATCCGGGTTCACTTCAAGTACAAGTTCTATTACTTCCTCTACGTGGGAGGTGTCGAAGAAGTTCTTCTTGGGGTCGTAGTTGGTGGGGGCGGCAATGACTACAAAATCTGCGTCCGAGTATGCCTTGCGGCCGTCAAGGGTTGCCACCAGGTTCAGCGGCTTTTCTGCAAGATACTTTTCTATATACTCGTCCTGTATGGGCGAAATCTTCTTATTTATCTTTTCAACTTTCTCCGGAATAACGTCCACGGCCACAACCTGGTGGTGCTGGGCAAGGAGGGTGGCTATTGAAAGACCCACGTATCCGGTTCCTGCTACTGCTACTTTCATTTATTCTCAAATATTTGTTTGACTTCTTCGTAACTCTCCAGATTCCCGATATCGTAACGGCGTCCGGGCATCTCCCAGGCATGGACGGCAGTCCTGCCGCAGAGCCAGGCTATAAAGCTGCCAGGCGCATCCACACCGCAACCCTCTTCAATGCCGGTATCCACCAGCTTGAGGTCTTCTTTCCTATAGATATAGAAAGGCGGGCAGCACCAGTGGCTCTTGGGCTCAGAAGGTTTCTCCTCCATGGAGAGGATGAGACCGTCAGAATCTACTTCCACGACGCCAGATTTGCGAAGGCGGGCCGCATCCGGCTCAAAGTAACGCATAATGCAGGTGGTTCCTTTCTCCTCAAAATAGTCCAGGTACTCCTTCAGGCTGAAGGAGAGGAGATTGTCCCCTGCCATGACAAGCAGATGGTCATCAATCCCACAGGAACTGATGCCCAGCTGGATGTCCCGGACTGCTCCAAGGCGGGTTTCATTGGTGGAAGTGCCGTCATCTATGACGGTGATTTCACTGCGGCCATCTGCCCATTTCCGGAAGATAGGAGCAAACTTGTGGTTGCTCACCACAATATACTGGTCAATCTTTCCGGTTTTGTCCAAATCCTCTATGAGCCAGTCCAGAATGGGCTTGCCGGCTACCTCCAGAAGGGGCTTGGGGAAGTTTTCCGTAAGTGGATAAAGCCGCGTGGCATAGCCTGCGGCAAGAATGAGGCATTTCATATCTTTACGCCGTCTGCGCTTTCGCAAATAAACACATCGTATTTACCCTTCATCTCCGGAAAAGCCTTCAGATACTGCTCCGTTACGGTTCTGGAAATGCTTTCTTCGTAGGCCGGGTCAATGAGCGCCATGCAGCAGCCCTTGAAGCCTGCGCCGCTGAAGCGTCCGCCGTAGATGCCGTCCGTCCGGGTCATTATTTCATAGAGCCGGATCTGCTCAGGGGCACCGGACTCCCAGTTATGGATGCTGCTCCAGCCGGATTCAAAAGACAGCCGGCCATATTCCTCAATGTCTCCCCTCCTCCATGCCTCTGCGCCTTTTTCCACGCGCTCGAACTCCGTGTACCAGTGCTCGCAGCGCCGGGCCCACTGCACCGGAAGGCGGTCCTTGAACTGCTCATATATCGCCCGCGGCACGTTGCGAGCCATTGCATCTTTAAACTTTCCATACTCCATTCCTGCCAGCGCCTGAAGGGCGTAAACACCTGAACGAAGCTCATCTACCCTCATATTGTACTTTGAGCCTGCAAGGCTGTGCTCCAGCCCTGAGAAAAAGATGGCAATCTTGTAAGGCTTCATGGACGGATTCTGGGGTATCAGTTCAAACTGACCGTCCTTTGTGTCCAGGTAAAGCAGGTGCCCTTTTTTACTAAGGACTTCGCAGCTCTGGTCCAGCTTTCCCACGCTCACGCCCACGTAATTGAGCTCAGCGTCGTACGCCGTATCTATTATTTCCTGCGGGTTAAGTTCAATTCCGTTCACACGGCAAAGCGCCTCCAGGAAAGAAATAATAACCGCTGCCGATGATGACAGCCCCCCAATTGGAAGCGACCCCTCGATTACACCGCATATACCAACCTTAAGCCTGTGATTCTTTTCCAGGGCCCAGGTTGCGCCGCGAAGGTAGTCTGCCCAGTCGTTCTGTTTCACGTCCGGAACGGAACTTATATGCCACTGCGCCCTCTTGGGGAACTGCAGGGACGACATCTCCACCACGCCGTTCTGCTTTGGCGCGTAGGCAATGTGGATGCCTTTGTCTATAGCAAGACCGGTAATCTTGCCAAGGTTATGGTCCGAGTGGGCACCTATGGGGCACACCCTGTAAGGACAAAAGGCCAGTCCTTCCGGGTCACGGCCGTAAATCTCTCTGAATCTGTCTTCGCAAATCATTGATAAAATGTTTTATACCACTGGGCAAAATGCCTGAGGCCTTCGCGTAGGGTAATCTTAGGAGTGAAACCGAAGTCCCTTTCAAGGGCGGCGGAGTCCGCATAGGTTGTGGGGACGTCGCCCGGCTGCATGGGGACAAGCTTCTTGTGGGCGTCAAAATTGAAGTCCTGCGGCAGCACGCCTGCACGGATGAGTTCTTCCTGAAGTATCTGAACAAAGTCCAGAAGGTTCTCCGGCTGGCCGCCGCCTATGTTGTAAACAGCGTACGGAGGAACGGGCAGGCCGTCCTCCCCTTTCCTGCGCTCCGGAGCCCTGGCCATCACGCGGACTATTCCCTCAACGATGTCGTCCACATAGGTGAAGTCCCTGCGGCAGTTTCCGTAGTTGAATATCTGTATGGTCTCACCTTTCAGGAGCTTGTTGGTGAAGCCGAAGTACGCCATGTCCGGCCGGCCGGCAGGACCGTAAACGGTGAAAAAGCGCAGGCCGGTTGTTGGGATGTCGTACAGCTTGCTGTAGCAGTGGGCGAAGAGTTCGTTGCTCTTTTTGGTTGCGGCATAGAGGCTTACGGGATTGTCCACCCTGTCCTCTACGCTGAAAGGCACTTTCTTGTTCCCGCCATAGACGCTGCTGGAGCTGGCATATACAAGATGCTCCACGGGGTTGTGACGGCAGGCCTCCAGGATGTTGTAGAAACCAATTACGTTGCTCTGGATGTAGGCGTCAGGGTTCTCTATGCTGTAGCGCACACCTGCCTGGGCGGCAAGGTTCACGACAATGTCAAACTTGTTCTCCGCGAAAAGCTTGTCTATGAGAGCCTTGTCTGCCAGATCTCCCTTTACGAAACTGTACTCATGCTTTACGGGAGATTTCTCCACAGCGGCAGATATGACAGAAAGCCTGTACTCCTTCAGCGAAGGGTCGTAGTAGCTGTTCATGTTGTCAAGGCCAACAATCTTCACCGGTTCCTTCCCTTCAAGAAGCCTCAGGACCAGATTGCTGCCTATGAATCCGGCACTGCCGGTAACAAGTATCGTCTTCATCCTACCGCCCTTTGTACATATCTTCGTAATACTTCTGGTAATCCCCGGAAGTGACGTTGTCCATCCAGGCCTGGTTGTCAAGGTACCAGCGGACGGTTTTCTCTATGCCCTCTTCAAACTGGAGGGAGGGTTCCCAGCCAAGTTCGCGCTGGAGCTTGGAGGAGTCAATGGCATATCTCAAATCGTGCCCGGCACGGTCCGTGACGTAGGTAATGAGGTCCATGTCCTCCCCTTCTGCCCTCCCCAGGAGCCTGTCTACGGTGTTAATGAGCACCTTGATTATGTCGATGTTCTTCCACTCGTTGAATCCGCCAATGTTGTAAGTCTCTGCAATCTTTCCCTCATGGAAAATGAGGTCTATTGCCCTGGCGTGGTCCTCAACGTAGAGCCAGTCACGGACGTTTTCTCCCTTTCCATACACCGGCAGCGGCTTGCGGTGCCTGATGTTGTTTATAAACAGCGGAATCAGCTTCTCCGGGAACTGGTAGGGGCCGTAGTTGTTGGAGCAGTTTGTGACGATGGTGGGCATCCCGAAAGTATCGTGAAACGCCCTCACAAAGTGGTCCGATGACGCCTTGGCTGCGCTGTACGGGCTGTGCGGCTGGTACTTGAGGTCCTCCGTGAAGAACTTCTCCCCGTATGCCAGGTGGTGTTTTCCGGACGATGCCTTGGTGGTGAAGGGCGGCTCTATACCCTCCGGATGTGTCATCTCCAGGGCGCCGTAAACTTCGTCCGTGGAGATATGGTAGAACCTCTTTCCTTCCCAGTTGCCATCCCAGCAGGCTTTTGCGGCCTGGAGGAGGCTCAGGGTACCCATGACGTTGGTCTGGGCGAAGGTGAAAGGGTCCTTGATGGAGCGGTCTACGTGGGACTCCGCCGCAAGGTGGATAATGCCGTCGACCTTCTCTTCCTGCATGAGTTTGAGGACGCCCTCAAAGTCGCAGATGTCCATCTTCACAAACCTGTAGTTGGGCTTGTCCTCGATGTCCTTCAAATTAGCCAGGTTGCCGGCATAGGTCAATTTGTCCAGATTGATGATCCTGTACTCAGGGTACTTGTTGACAAACAGCCTTACAACGTGGCTGCCAATGAAACCGGCGCCGCCGGTGATTATGATTGATCTTTTCATATTTTTTCTACAAACTCCATCCTGACATCACTGAAAGCCACTACGGCTACGCCCTGCACACAGACTACCAGCTTCCGGTCATGCTTTATTCTGTGGATAAAGCCTTCATATCCCTTGTAAGGGCCGTCGGTCACGCGGACTTTGTCTCCGGTCATGTACTTGGTGGTATCGTCCCCGAGGTATTCTCCCCTGACGGAGGGGTCTGACATAGCCAGGCGGAAGACTTCCATTTCACGGTCCCGGATACGGCCGGGGTGGGTGGAGTCCGCTTCTTTGTAGTACATGAACTTGTCCCAGTGGTCGCGCTTGACTTTTTCCAGAAAAGATTCAGAGCATTTCACAAAAAGGAGGGATGGAATGATTACCGGGACGAAGGTTTCATACCTTCCGGACCTGAAATAGCCCAGCGTTTCTTCCATCCTGTTGTGGAAAACCTTCAGTGCGTACCAGTATTTTTCCCTTGGGCGGCCCATGTTTTACAAGAAACTCAGGAGAGATGGTTTTATAAGGAGTTAATAATCAGTGGTTTACTCAACTAATTACGAATCAGATATTTACACAATTTCTACTCCCTCAGAATACAGATTCTCAGGTAGTTACAAGGGCCGGTTCTTGCTTTCTCACACTCCAAACGCAGACAAGCGTTAATCCAAACGCCGTGCTGCAGCCCAGTTTAAATTGCGCATATAATTATACAAAGATAATTATTTTTTCCGTTACGGCAATAACTAAAACTGCGTATTATAAATGATATTAGCGTCGTTTTCCAAATCCCGGAAAATTCATTAACTTTGTATCTTGAATTTAAAAACGAAACACACCGAAATATGTCAGAATACAAAAAGCTCAGCCGCGAACAGATAGACTTCCTCACATCCCGCGGCTGCAAGGCAGAAGACTGGTCATGCGTAGAGACCTCAGACCCGGAATCCCTCAAATACATCCGCAACGTCCGCTTCTCCGGAGAAGTGAAATTCGGCCGCTTCGAGGCGGATTTCACCCTCCCTGGCGGCCTCAAGAAGCACTCCGGCCTTCGCGAAGTAACCCTCCACAACGTCACCGTAGGGGACAATACCCTGGTGGAGAACGTCTCGGACTACATCGCCAATTACGACATAGGGGCCGACTGTTACATCGAGAACGTTGACCTGGTCCTCACGGACGGCCCCTGCCGCTTCGGAAACGGCGTAGAGGTAAGCGTCCTCAACGAAACCGGCGGCCGCGAAGTCAAGATCTTCGACCGCCTCTCCGCCCAGACGGCATACATCCTTGCCATGTACCGCCACCACCCGGACACCGTCGCCGCCCTTAACAGGATGATTGACAATTATGCCGCATCGAAGGAATCCCCCAGAGGCCGCATCGGCAACCACGTCCGCATCCGTAATACCAAGTATATCAACGGAGTAAACATTGGCGACTGGGCCAAGATAAGCGGCACCTCCCGCCTCCGCAACGGCACCGTCAGCTCCAACCAGACCGCCCCCGTCCAGATAGGCCATGGCGTCATCGCGGACGATTTCATTATCTGCTCCGGCTCCTCCGTCAACGACAACACCACCCTGGAGCGCTGCTTCGTGGGACAATGCTGCACCCTGGGGCACGGCTACTCCGCATCGGACAGCCTCTTCTTCTCCAACTGCCAGGGGGAAAACGGCGAGGCCTGCGCCATTTTCGCCGGCCCTTTCACCGTCACCCACCACAAGAGCACCCTCCTCATTGCCGGCATGTTCTCTTTCATGAACGCCGGAAGCGGCTCCAACCAGAGTAACCACATGTACAAGCTGGGGCCCATCCATCAGGGCGTTATGGAGCGCGGCTCCAAGACATCGTCCGATTCCTATATCCTCTGGCCCTCCCGTATAGGCGCCTTCTCCCTTGTCATGGGCCGCCACGTCACGCACTCTGACACCACAAACCTTCCGTTCTCCTACCTCATTGAGCAGCAGAACACTACATACCTTGTTCCTGGCGTGAACCTCCGGAGCGTGGGCACCATCCGCGACGCCCAGAAATGGCCCAAGCGCGACGCCCGCAAGGACCCCGACCGCCTGGACTGCATCAACTACAACCTCCTCTCCCCCTTCACCATCCAGAAAATGATAAAGGGCACGAAGCTCCTCAGGAACCTTCAGTACTCCTCCGGTGAACTGTCCGATATCTACTCCTACCACAGCACCAAAATCCGCAACTCCTCCCTCCGCCAGGGCATCCGCTACTACCGCACCGCCATCGTCAAATTCCTTGGCAACTCCATCATCTCCCGCCTCAGGGACCTTCCCGCCGGTGCCAGTGAGGAAGATCTGCGAAAGATGCTCCGCCCGTCTACGCCCATCGGCACCGGAATGTGGGTGGACATAGCCGGTCTCATCGCCCCCAAGGAAGAGGTGGATTCCCTCCTTGCCCGCATAGGTGAAGGCAAGGAAAACCTGCAGTCCGTGGAGGCCGCCTTCCACACCATGCACAATAACTATTACGACTACGAATGGACCTGGGCTTACGACAAGTATGGCGATGAGATGGGCATGCCCCTCGAGACCATTACAAAGGCCCAGGTGATAGACATTGTGAAGCAGTGGAAAGAAGCCGTGATAGGCCTTGACCGGGAGCTCTACGAAGACGCCCGCAAGGAGTTCAACCTGGCTTCCATGACAAGCTTCGGAGCGGACGGAACAAAAGAGGACAAGGAGATGGATTTCTCAGAGGTCCGCGGCGTCTTCGAGTCCAATTCCTTTGTCACCGCAGTGCTTGATCACATACAGAAGAAGGACGCCCTTGGAGATGACATAATTTCCCGTTTGAGCTAGCTGGTTAACATCTTTGTTATATCTCTGAACTTTTTTGTTTTCTCCGCTGATTGTGAGCCAAAAGAGCTTCATACAAGTCCTCCTCCCCCTCAAGCTTGACTGGGAGCCCGTCTACGCTCTCCCGGAAGGCTCACAGGTCCGGATTGGAGACAGAATTGAAGTTGAATTCGCCCGCAAAACCTACCCCGCCATAGTCACCGCCGTGGACGTCGTCCCGGAGCCCGGGATCGATGTGAAAACCGTGTCATTGCCGGGCAAAACTTCCCAGTCATTGCCGGCCGCGACCGGCAATCTCTTGTCTTTCTGGCGCCAGCTTGCCTCTTATTATTTATGCACCCCGGGGGAAGTTTTCAAGGCCGCGTCCATCCCGGAAAAGCCAATAAAACGCAAGCCCCAAAAGAAGGTAAAACAGCCCGTCCCCGTGCAGTTGTCTCTTGAGCAGGAGGCGGCATATTCATCTATAATATCGGCCTTTTCCAAACGCAAAACCGTGCTTCTGGAGGCCCCGCCCGGCTCCGGAAAGACGGAGCTTTATCTCCGCCTTGCAGCCCATGCCCTGAGCCGCGGGAAAAGCGTGCTGTACCTGGTCCTGGACATCGGCCTCACAAAGCAGTTGGAGGAGAAGGTAGCGGGAGCTTTCCCGGATGTTCTGGCATATCACAGCGGGAGAACCCCGCTTTCGAGACACCGCATTGCCCTGGAGGTAGCCGGCGATAAGCCCCGCTTTGTCCTTGGCACCAAGAGCGCCATCTTCCTCCCCTTCCGCGACCTCGGGCTCATCATCGTGGATCAGGAGCACGATACCTCTTTCAAGCAGGAATCCCCCGCCCCAAGATTCAACGCCAGGGAGGCCGCAATCATGCTTGCGCAATGTTTTGGCGCAAGTGTGGTTCTGGGTAGTGCAACACCGTCATTGGAGTCATTATACAATGCTGAAACTGGTCTCTTTGCAAAGGTTAATCTAAAGGAAAGCTTAAATAGTGCTTTTCCTGGAATCAGTATTATAAACACCGCCGCAGAGATTCGCAAAGGCGGCATGTCGGGAGAGTTTTCGCTTAAGCTTCTTGAAGAAATCAAGGCAGCATTGTCCTCCGGTCTTCCAGTTACGGTGCTGCGCACGCAGCGTTATTCTCCGTTAATCGAAGACGAGCTTTCGAAGCTCTTTCCAGGTGCGGCTATCCAGGTCTGCGGCCGCAGGGACATTAGGACCATAGACCTTTCCGGCCCCGGCCTCTGTGTCATCATGCATGCCGATATTTTCCTTACCTTACCGGATTTCCGTTCCGATGAGCACGCTCTCCAGCTCCTACGCCACCTCCAGGGCCCCGAAGGTAACAGACGCCTGGTCATCCAGACTCACGAACCCGGGCACCCCGTCTTCAAGGCTCTCCGCACCGGCGCCACCGCCCTCGTCTTCCTTGCCGAGCGCCGCCAGTTCAACCTTCCGCCCTTCACCAGGCTGGTAGATATTATTATCAGCGATAATAACCCCAAGAGACTGAACTACTTATCAAAGTTACTGGCATCGTCCCTACCCGGTTCCCTCTCCCCGTCACTGCCCGTTAGCACCTCTCCGTCTTTGCCGGCAGCCTCCATCCGCATCGCCCTCCCCCGTGACCGCTCCCTCAAATCCCGCAAGGAAGCCGTCTACACCGCCGTCAAGGCCTTCGAAAAAGACCACAAGTACACCGGCCACATCGTCATAGACGTAGATCCCGCCTGATTCCATCCCCCTTCCGTCACCCCAGGCCACGAAAACCCAGCAAAACGTGGCCGCGCATGACATGGCCGTCACCCCAGGCCACGAAAACCCGCCAAAACGTGGCCGCGCATGACATGGCCGTCACCCCAGGCCACGAAAAGTCAGCAAAACGTGGCCGCGCATGACATGGCCGTCACGGGAAGCTATGGCTTCCGAATTGGCCGTGGCAGGCAATGTTCTGATAATGAGCGTATTGTTTGTTAAGTTGCTGGTTATCACAAGATTAACCGCCACAAGGACAATTCATGGTGGTTGTGAAGAACACATAGCATGCACATCCGTGGAACGTTGTGGAACTTTTTTGCGGTTATATCAAAAATAATACTTATTTTTGCTATTCAGATACCCGGTCTGGGCCGGGCATGACGTAACAAGACTATGGGAAAGATTATCGCAATAGCCAATCAGAAGGGCGGAGTGGGAAAGACCACGACGGCCATAAACCTTGCGGCATCGCTGGCGGTGCTGGAAAAGAGTGTGCTCATCATTGATGCAGACCCTCAGGCAAATACCACATCGGGCCTGAACTTTGACCCGGAGAACGGGGAGCACAGGACTCTGTATGAGATACTTATCGGCAAAATTGCCGCGGAGGACGCGCTTATACAGACGGAGCTTCCAAAGCTTCACATGATTCCTTCCCACATTAACCTTGTGGGTGCGGAAATAGAGCTGCTGGAGGTGCAGGACAGGGAATCGGTCCTCAAAAAGGCGCTGGAGCCCATCAAGAATAATTACGATTTCATTATCATCGACTGCTCCCCTTCCCTTGGCCTCATTACGGTGAACTGCCTGACTGCGGCGGATTCTGTGATGATACCCGTGCAGCCGGAGTTCTTCGCCCTGGAAGGCCTTGCAAAGCTTATCCAGACCATACGCCTTGTGCAGAGCGGCATCAACCCCGCCCTCACTATAGAAGGCTTTGTGGTAACCATGTTCGACGGCCGCACAAAGGTCCACAACCAGGTTGTGGCCCAGCTCCGGGACCATTTCAAGGACATGGTCTTCAGCACAGTCATTTCCCGCAGCATCCGCCTCTCCGAGGCCCCTTCATACGGCAAGCCCATCATCCTCTACGATGTGATGAACAACGGCACCTCAAACTACATGAACCTCGCAAAAGAAGTACTGGACAAGAATGGCAACTAAAAACCAATTCGGCCTTGGGAAGGGCCTGGGCGCCCTCCTTGGCGGCGAAGACCTCAGTGAGCTCCGCAAACCCGTCGGCTATATTAATAAGGAAGTGGTATCGGCCGGGGACAAACCCAAAGACACCTCGGACGTCCTCCGCATCCCTGTGGACATGATAGAGCCAAACCCCTACCAGCCCCGCATGAGTTTTGACGACGATGCCATGCGCGAACTGGCCCAGTCCATCAAGACCTTCGGCCTCATCCAGCCCATCACAGTGCGCCGTAAGGGTGACGACAAGTACCAGATAATCAGCGGTGAACGCCGTTACAGGGCCTCCATCCTTGCCGGTATGGACATGATTCCCGCGTACATAAGGGACGCATCGGAACAGGGCATGCTGGAGATGGCAATCGTGGAGAACATCCAGAGGGAGAACCTGGACCCCATTGAGGTTGCAATGAGTTACCAGCGCCTTATGGACGAGTGCCGCCTCACACAGGAACAGATGGCAGACCGCGTGGGCAAAAAACGCGCTTCCGTCGCCAACCAACTGCGCCTTCTCAAGCTCCCCGCCAAGGTTCAGCACGACCTTAAGGTGGGCCTTGTGAGCGTAGGTCACGCCAAGGTCCTGCTGGGGGTGGAGAACCCTGAGCAGCAGGAAGCCCTCTGCGACGAAATCGTCAAGAAAGGCCTGTCAGTGAGGCAGTTGGAGGAAAAGGTGAAGAGCATGGTGAAGCTCCCGCCGCGGAAGAAGGAAGAGCCCGGCGAACTCCCCCAGATGTACTACCGCCTCCTTGAGAATGTGGGCCGATACTTCGGCGAAAACATCTCCCTGAAGCGCTCAGAGAGCGGCAAGGGCACCCTCACCATAAAGTTCGATTCCGACGAGCAGATGGAACAGTTCCTCTCTGCAATTAAATGAGACTCCGCGCTGTCATAGTTACTCTGTTGGGACTGGCTCTTGCCTTGCCCCTTGGCGCCCAGTACCGTGACGACCAGTTCAAGCGCGACGCCTTCACCCAGAACTACGCAGACACCACGGAGAAGACGGCGGCGGACACCTCCCAGCTGTTCTCCTTCAAGGAGTACTTCGGCGGCCTTGCCCATAAGCGCGGGGCCTCGCTGAAGACCCTCACAATGGGCTCTGCCGTATTTGTTGGCGGCGGCCAGATCTACAACAAGGACTACTGGAAACTCCCCATCGTCTACGGCGGCATAGGTGCCGGCGTGGGCGCGGGACTCTACTTCAACAAGCAGTTCAAGGCCACGGGTGAGGATAAGTACCATGTATGGAGCAACCTCTCCTACTTAGGCGCCGGCCTGGTCTGGTGGGGGTCCCTTCTGGACACCGCCGTGGGCTACGAGAAAGGGAAATACCCCAATCCGGCAAAGAGCACGGTGTACTCCATCCTGCTTCCCGGCCTTGGCCAGATATACAATGGAGAATTCTGGAAAGTACCTCTGTATTACGGCTTTATAGCCGGAAGCGTACACTTCATGATGGACAACAATGTCCAGTACCACCGTTGGAAAAACATCCATAACGCTGCTACCACGGAAGACACTACGGTAGAGCGCCCTCCCCAGACCGGTGAAACCGCCAAGTACTACCGCGACGTCTTCCGCCGCTACCGCGACTACTCCATCCTTGCCATAGCGGTGTCCTACCTGCTGCAGGTAATCGACGCCAACGTCTTCGCCTACATGCAGGACTTCGAGGTAACGGACGATATCACCATGCGTGTAGAGCCGGTGTTCGATCCGGGGGTCTATGCCCTGTCAGGCTCATCCTGCATGTCCGGTGTAAGCACCGCTCCGTCTATGGGGCTTTCCATCGGCCTAAGATTCTGATTATGAAAAGATTAGTTATAGCACTGCTGGTTCTGGCCATTGTCCCATGTAACGCCCAAACCCGCCGCCAACTCCGTGCACAGAACGATACCTTAAAGCTCAAAGTCGCTGCCCTTGAAGCAGAACTTGCGTCATATAAAGCAGTAGAAGAAAACCTTTCTGGGGAAAACGAAAACAAAGTCTCCTTCGCTCTGGAAGACTATAGCTCCTCCTCCGTCATTGCCGGTTCTTCTTCTGTCATTGCCGGCCGCGACCGGCAATCTCATAGCGATTCCCTCATGGCCTGGTACATGCACCGCGCCAGCAGAAACGCCGGCAGGGAGCAGTACAACATGGACTCTGTCCGTTTCACAACGGACGTCCCGGACACCACCCTCATGCGCCGCCTCCGTGACATGAACTCCTTCATAAGCCTCCCCTACAATGAGACAGTGAAGAACTACATGATTCTCTACTCGGAGAAAATGCCCCGCAAGATGGCAGAGATTCTTGGCCTCAGCGAGTACTACATGCCAATTTTTGAAGAAACCTTCCGCCGGTACGACCTTCCTCTGGAGCTAAAGTACGTCTCCATCATCGAGAGTGCCATGAACCCCAGGGCGGAGTCCCGCGTCGGTGCCAAGGGCATCTGGCAGTTCATGTACCGTACCGGCCTCAGTTACGGGCTCAGGATCGACTCCTACATCGACGAGCGCATGGACCCCTTCACCTCTGCCGATGCCGCCGCCCGCTACTTCCGCGACGCCTACCGCATCTTCGGGGACTGGACGCTGGCAATATCGGCCTACAACTGCGGCTCCGGGAATGTGAACAAGGCCATCAAACGGGCCGATGGCAAGCGCGACTTCTGGTCCATCTACGAGTACCTCCCCCGCGAAACCCGCGGCTACGTTCCCGCCATGGTGGGCGCCATGTACGCCTGCAGATATGCCACGGAGTACGGCCTCAGGCCAGATCCAAAGGCTCTGCCGGTGTATGTAGATACGTTCAGGATCAACAGGAACTTGCACTTTGCCCAGATTAGCGAGGTGCTGGGGATACCTATCGACGACATACGGGATTTGAATCCCCAGTATCACAAGGATATAGTTCCGGGCGAAGGCAACGTGCTGCGGCTCCCCTTCAACTACACCTCAGAGTTCCTGGAAATGCAGGACTCCATATACCGCTACAAGGCGGAAACCATATTTGCCGCCCGCATCCAGGACGGCCGCGAGATAGTCCAGGGCCGCCCCGTCCCCACCTCCCAGGGCACCACCTGGGTCTACTACAAAGTCAAGCGCGGCGACAACCTCGGCCTCATAGCCAAGCGCCACCACACAACCGTCAAGAACCTCAAATCCTGGAACAACCTCAAAAGTGACATGATCCGCGAAGGCCAGAGATTAAAGGTCGGCAAAAAATAGCCCCGTCATTTCCGGGCTTGTCCGTTCACCCCAGGCCACGTTTTCCCGCGTTTTCGTGGCCGCCCGTGACATGCACAACGTCCCAGGCCACGCTTTCCCGCGTTTTTGTGGCCGCCCGTGACATGCACAACGTCCCAGGCCACGCTTTCCCGCGTTTTTGCGGCCGCCCGTGACAACGGCAGGAGGTAGTGGTGCAAGAAACCTGTGCCGCCCACGGCTCATGAGTGGGGGGGGCCATTTATGGGAGGGACGAGGAGCGAAGCCCCGAGGGTTTCTGCACCACTACCTCCTGCCTATGCCATTACTGGCTTGAACTCTTTTGAGTTAAGGACCTGGCGGACAATAGCTTCTCTCATGTAAACAGCTCTTGAGATATCCTTTGAAGACATGCTGAACTTGGATGAGAGAATGCCAATGAGAGAGTACTTTGATTCTGTGGTCAAATCGTTGAGATTGTTTCCCTTGAAACTGGTTTGGAGCACATGATTCCTGATATCGGCAATCTCTGTATCAGAGTACTCTGGTGCTTCTCCCAATTCCTTTGCTATTCTTGAATATGATTCATAGTCTTTGACAAGAAGACTCTCAAAGTCTTTTGCGGAAGGAAATAGTTTCATTACAAGAGATTTATCTACAAAGCTTTCCGGCATGAGACCCAATACAGGATGGAATTGCCAGTAGTCAGGAATACTGATTTTCGTATTGCACACATTGCGAAGCTCCCTTACAGGGATATCACTAGCCCTTGTTCCAGTGAGTAATGACGCAAGTTCGGAATGATAAATCCAGCCTGATCCCCATGGATAGCCTTCCGGGGTAGAGTAGTTTTTCTCCAGAGGGTTTCGCAGAACATATTCTATCTCGGAGCGCATGTGGTTTTTGTCACTAATGGGGATTAGTACAAAATCGTAATCGTCAGGAAGCGGAGGGTTATCATCTTCTATTAGCCTGGCTGATATTTTTCGCCGAAGAAAATCAAATGCTTTTACGCAGTCTTCTCCAGTGCCGCTGAGTATAACATGTATGTGGTTTGGCATTAGCACAAAAGCATATACCTTGACGTCGAACCATAGTGTAATAAGTCCAATCAGAATCATACCATATGCAAATTGAGCTGTGTCGTAGAAGAGCTTTCCATTTTGAAGCCCGCTGGTGGAAAAGTGATAATAGCCCTTGGGCATAGAACAGTAGAGGTTTCGTTTGCTTCTGTTTTTCATGGCTAAGTACTTAAAAATCAACTCGAAATTGCAGATGGATGGACAAGGCGGACGGCTTGTCTGGCTTAATGGCATATGAACTCCTCAGGCATATCTTGGCACTATATGCCTGAGTGACATGTGTTTTCAAGGAGCCAAAGAAGCTGGCTACAACACCTTGCCCGTAGTATGCTGGCACAAGGAAAGAGCCCGGAGCGTCGCGTTCGTAGCAGTAGATGCGGGAGGACCAGCCTTCGGTGGCGAAGCCGGTGAGGCGGAGGCAGGCGGAAAGATTGTCTGTCTTATAGCCGCCTTCAAGGTAACCAAGGAGTCCGCGGCCGTTACAGTAAACGCCTTCTAGTCTTGTAGTTGAGAGCCATGGACCAGAGTTGTACTTTAAGTCCATGCGAATGTCATTTCTGGAAGGCTCATAGTTCCGGAGGCGGCCGGTGTATCTGGCGTCAAGGGCCATTGTGCCGGAGATTTGCCACTGCCAGATGCCGTATAATCTAAGTTGCTTCCGGCCAGGGTCGATATACGGTTTGGGAAACAAGGAGGCATCGGCAGTAAGAGAGACAATGTGTATTGGTACAGAGCTTCCAAAACCGGTCTTCCCGGCAAGCTGGCGCCAGGACGGGCTCTTCCATTCTGCACCTGTAGCCAGGGCATATTCACCGTTCTTTTTGCCCGTGAAGCGTGTGGGAAGCATCCGTCCCTGAAGGGCAAAGCGCGTATTTCCAATCTTGAACGATGCCACGCCCTTCCCGGCAAAAGCATCCTTTCCTTTGGCCGCCACTTCTCCGGCAACGTTAACACCTTTGTAGTTGATTGAAAAGTCGGCAGAAACCTGCCCTGACATTACTGTAAGGCCGCTCACACTATGAAGAGAAACATATGAGACATGCCCGCCAATGGTTCCATTAAAGTCTGCAAACGAGGAAACTGTTAAGCGTCCACGACTATACTCCACCGCTGCGCCCCTGTGCTCTGATGGAAGAAATGACATGACGGGCGTTATACCTGTTGCGCGCCTTGTAAACGCACCCACTGTGGATAGCGATGTCATGGAAAACCCGCTCCATACACCCACTCCCTGGCCATACCTTATATTGTAGTCTCCAAGGACCATATCCCATCGGCCAAGATTTACCTCTGCGTGCGCAGTCCAGTCTATATTAGAAGTTATAGATTTCGGGTCAGGCCAAGAATGACTATTTGGGGCTGGCCAACTTTTAAGCCTTGAAGCAACACCTAATTGCCATATACGCCCCTCTGCCTTGACTTTTGTGCCGGCATTCTTCTCCGTTACCCTCATCAGTGCACTACCATGCAATTTACGCGCAGAAGTATCCACCGCACCCGGAAGACTGTCAGAATACAGAGAAAGGAACGGCTTCAGCGCCTCTACGGCCTCCTTCCCGAATCCATCCACCAGCGCAAGTTCTTCCCAGGATAAAATGTCGCCACATTGCCGACGATAATCTTCCAGCGTTGCCAACTGGTATTCTGACAGGATGGCCCTTGCCCGCCGGCCCGGTGCATTAACACATATCTTTCCAAGATTATGGATACGTTCCACCTCGCCTTCATCAATCTCTTCCGGAGAGGAAGCGCCATTCAGATACATGGCTGCCTTTACTGCCTCGTCTTCCGTCTGGGCCCATGATATGGGTCCAATGAACAGGGCAATCACGACCGCCCCAATCTTTTCCACTTCCCTTTTCATGCCGCCAAGATAGTATTCTACAGTGGCATTTCCTAATATTTTGCTGTGGTATCACGCAAATTTATACGAATCAATAAAAGACCCCTATAGCAATAGGAGGCGCAGAAGAAGCAGGAGGTGTTTGTGCAAGAAACCTGTGCCGCCCACGGCTCATGAGTGGGAGGGGCCCCGCCGCCTGCGCGAGTAGAGCGGAAGGGAGGGACGAGGACCAAAGGTCCGAGGGTTTCTGCACAAACACCTCCTGCCGTTGTCACGCGCGGCCACGGAAACACGGGAAAACGTGGCCGGGGATGAACGGGACGTCACGCGCGGCCACGGAAACACGGGAAAACGTGGCCTGGGGTGAAAGGGACGTCACGCGCGGCCACGGAAACACGGGAAAACGTGGCCTGGGGTGAAAGGGACGTCACGGGAGGCCACGGAAAGGCGGGAAAACGTGGCCTGGGGTGAAAGGGACGTCACGGGAGGCCACGGAAAGGCGGGAAAACGTGGCC
>Ga0129306_1001411_pt1 | contig 27224 bp, 21 predicted proteins | sample P827metagenome_FD_94438 | JGI IMG/M metagenome (GOLD analysis project Ga0129306, IMG submission 94438) | Capybara group fecal microbial communities from Wisconsin, USA - P827 metagenome | ecosystem: Host-associated > Mammals > Digestive system > Large intestine > Fecal | place: USA: Wisconsin...
AGGGCCGTTGATCATAACGATATTACCCTCTTTGCCTATCTGTGATATGATCGAGCCTGCCATCAGGTCTCCTACCTTCTGATTATCAAATGAAATATACAGATCCGTATTGGCATCGCTCACCAGCCTGTCGTAGGATATCACCTTGATCCCTGCCCTGTGTGCCTTCGCGATCACGTTGGCCAGAGCGGTACAGTCCACAGCGACTACGACTATGGCATCCACCTTTTTTTCTATGAAATAATCGATCTGGGAGATCTGGGCTTCCACATCTCCGTTTGCATTCTGGACATTCACTTCCGCTCCGAGCTCATGGGCTCTGGCAACGAATACATCTCTGTCACGCTCCCATCTCTCAATGATGAATGAATCGAATGTAAAGCCGATCTGTATGGCCCCGTCGGATTCCTCGGGCTGGATCTGTGTCTCTGTGCTACCGCATGATACGCACGTACACATGATGATCGCGCACAGGCAGAGACTAGTTACTTTTCTTATCAGTTTCTTCTTATACAATGTAAAACGTGAAAACATAAAACTATCCCTTCAGGGTCTCCCTGTATTCTGTCGGGGGAACTCCAACGACTTTTTTGAATATACGGCTGAAATAATTCGGATCCCCGTATCCGACTTCACTGCAGATCTCCTTCATGGACTTATCGGGATCCTTCAGCATCTCCTTTGCCTTATCTATCCGGACACGCGTAAGGAATTCAACGAAGTTCTCTCCGGTCTTTTCCTTGAACAGCTTACTGAAATAGTACGGGCTCAGGTTCATATTCCTCGATATATCATCCAGAGAGACATCCTTGCTGTAATTCTCATCGATATATTTTCTCGCATTGTCCACGATATCATTGGACTTCTCGCCCCGCTTGACGATCACGTTATGGCAGGCTTCCTCCATTTTGTCCATGAACCATTTACGGATCTCCTCAAGCCCCGACGCATTCATGATCTGCGGGAGATAGCCTTCCCTGGCCTCAAACCGGTAAGTCATCCCTCCGCTTAAATATGCCTCCGACTCGGCTCGCATCACAAATTCCAGGCACTTAAGCCGGATGTTATTGATATCTCCGGTGCTCGTCTGCTGCATCCACTCGAAAAAGTCCCCGCACGACTGCATGCATTCATTGATATGCCCGTCATGCAGCTCCTCGAACAGTTTTTTCTCAAGTGCTATAGGATAATCATTCGCATAATCGCATCCGAGCAGGAGGTCGTCAACATGGCCCACACGTCCGGTCGAATTGATCAGTGCCTTGATGGCATCCTGATATGATTCCATAGCATCTATGAACGGTACGATACCTCCGATACCTATACGGAAGCTGATCCCCGTTTCCTTATTGAGCCTCGTACTCAGAGCCCTGCATACATCGATCAGCTCGACCCTCTCATTGTAGTCCATGGTCTGAGCTTCCGTCGGAACGCAGACCGGGATCTTATTGGACATGATGTTACCGACGAAGCATGGGAAACTCTCCTTGATGATCTCGCATATGGTGTGGTAGCTGTCGACAGACTTGATGCTCACGCCGACGGCGTTGGTCATATAGTTGCCTTCCTGCGTATCTCCGAATACGAATGCCATCATATAGCAATTGGACGTATGTATTTCGAGCAGTTCCTTATAACGGTTTATATCCTCCTCGAAATATTCCCTGAACATGATCGAGTATATGAATCCGCTCTCGATGACCGGGATGACGTTCTCCATCTTCTCCTTAATGATCAGATCGTTACGGTGCTGCTCGCGCTTTAAGTCTATCTGCCTGGTCGCGCGTTCCAGAACTTCACATATGCCCTGTTTGTTAAACGGCTTGTTGATATACTCGAGTACTCCGAGAGATATCGCTTCCTTGGCATACATGAAACGGTCGTATGCACTGACCACTATGAATATGATCGAAGGATTGTTCTTTTTGATCTCACGCATGGCATCGATGCCGTTGATCCCGGGCATCTGAATATCCATAAAGGCAATATCCGGCCTGAAACGCTCCGCCAGTTCGATGACCGACCGTCCGGTCTTGGCTGTCTCTATCTCATACTCTCCCGGATATTCCGATTCAATGATGAACTTAAGCGAATCTATCACTATGCCTTCGTCATCTGCGATCATTATCCTGTACATCTGTGTCCCCTTTACTCATCCACCGCCGGTATACGGATGATCACTTCCGTACCGGCATCTTCTCCGTCACTCTTTATATCAAGCAGACCGGGCTCTCCGAAATACAGTTCCAGTCTGCCGCACACATTACCTATTCCTATACCGTTGGAGTTGCTTCCCGACATGGAAGCATCGGGTGTATAACTTCCGTCCAGAACCTCTCTTATACGCTCACCGGACATGCCCTTGCCGTTGTCCCATACCGACAGTTCATAATGATCGCCTGCACGGACGCAGGATACTTCTATGATCTTCTCCCTGTCTATATCGCGTATTCCGTAATTTACCGCGTTCTCGACGATCGGCTGCAGGATCATGCTGGGAACTTTCACATTCTCAAGAGATTCGTCAACATTCTTATGATAATGGATCTCTCCCGAGAAACGCACATTCAATATGTAGATATAGTTATCCACGAGCCTGAGTTCTTCGCCTATCGTGGTATCTTCATCAAGCTTGCGTATATTATATCTGAAAAAGCTGGCCATATTATCAATGAAGACTGTGGTCTTCTCCGCTCCCTCGAGCATTGCGAGCTGCGCGCCTGCATTGAGCGTGTTAAAAAGAAAATGCGGATTGATCTGGGCCTGAAGATACTTAAGCTGTGCATCCTTGATCTGTGTCTCCATCTTAAGTTCCCGCTCCTTGAGCGCACTCTCATTACGTATGGATTCTCCGAGTCTGGCCACATACTCTCTGATAGATGTAAGCATCTGTGCAAATGTAGCCGACAGGATACCTATCTCATCGTTACGATTTACCGGGGTAACTTCCACATCAAAGTCTCCCTCGGACACCTGCTTGGCTGCATCGGACAGATCGATCAGAGGACGGATGATATTACCCGTGACTGCCGACATCAGTACGATGGTGATAAGAGCGGCCAGCAGTAATACGATGGCATTGACTGTTTCAATATATCTGAGTGATGTGAGCAGCACGTTGTAGTCACGATTGTTGGATCGGAATCTCGCATTATTCAGACTGTATACAAACGTTTCCACAACATTGTATTTCTCACATGCAGCCTCATAGTATTCGCTGTATTTCTCTACGTCCCTGCCTCGCTTGGCGTTGATGGTATCCTCTACGATATCCAGATAGGCGATAGACAGATTATAGATGTTCTTTTCCGCCATGAGCATGTCATCATCCACGGTCGCCGTATTAAGCGTCTCCAGGGATCTGCGGTATGACTGATCGGCGCGGTAATACTTATCCAGTGAATCCGAACTCTTGGTATCCAGGTACTCCGTCATGGAATTGTGAACATCGCCCATGGACACGAGCAGTTCATCAAGATTCAGGTTACTGACATAAATCCGCTCAAGGCTTCCCATCATGGTATTGATATTGATGAACATGACGATGTTCACTCCCATGATGAAAACCAGGGCGATTGAAAAGATCAGTATCAGCTTGGACTGGATACTTCTGTTATTCCATTTGGCTATAATACTACTCGGCTTCTTCATCTTCCATACTGAGCATATCGGATGCCCGGTCTGAGAGTATGACTTCGGTGTCCTGGGCTATGTATGTCGTTACATATCCCGTTTCGGCGTATTCATTCAGCGCATCCACGGCGGAGGCACCTATCCTTGCGGAATCGACAGATACGGTTGCTTCCAGCAGATTCTTGCTGACTGCTTCCAGTATGTCATTTGAATCATCGAATCCGTACAGATCCACGCTTCCGGCCTTGTTATAATCCACGGCCGCCTGGAAGAGGCAGCGTGTATAGACGGAGTTAATTGCCACCATGGCATCCGGGAGCGGTCCGTTGATAAAGATATCGCGTATATCCTCCTCTGCGGTAAATGTGGTCTCATTGTTAACATAGACACCCTCTATGTTACAGATGTCCGCAACACCGTTCTCGGCAAACTCATCATATATTCCGGAGATCACGAGGTTCGCTCCGCCGGCGTTCTCATTATCCATGACTACATATACGGTTACGCCGTCACTTATGTCGTGCTTAAGAAGCTCCGCTCCATACTGCCGTCCCACGGTATAATTACTGAATCCGACGAAGCAGACGCGGTCTGATTCCGCACAGTCATCGAGTGCCGTGACCACCGGAATCCCGTTCGCAGATGCATAAGCTATCGCCTCGCTCATCTCCTCGTCCGGCTCTCCGTCTACTATGATCCCGTCTACAGACGCATCCACCGCGATCCTGATGAGCTCATCACGGTCATAATCCACTGTCAGTTGTGAACCGAAATCCTCCACATAAACTCCCAGCTCATCCCCGCGCTGTCTGGCCCCGTCATAAACATGCGACCACAGTTCTTCGTCAGCACCCTTATGTATAAAGGCATAGTGCCTCTCATACGCACTTTCCCTCTGCCCTCTCGTTTTGTTTGCTTCCCCTATCAGTATACGCATAAGCACTATACTTCCGAGCGTCAGCATAACGATCAGAACCAGGAATGCCACTATTATCTTAAGCGTGACTTCTCGTTTCTTCATATAACATAAAATATATGAATCGCCCCAAAAAAGCAAATGAGCAAGACAACCAAAAACCTCCGGGGTATTCCCCCACATCGCCATACTAACAAAAACCTCCGGGGTATCCCCCGGAGGTTCCTGATCTAAACCTTCATTATGATGGAGTATGTGTTACAGATTACTGGAGTGCGTTCTTCGCATCAATCTGAGGCTGCCACTTAGCGCAGTCAAACGTATAGAGATCCTGGAATCCCTGACCGTCCATAGTCTCAGTCATCTCATCCCACATAGCATCGAATGTAGCATCATCATCAACGAAGATCATCTGCCATGAGTAATCGCACAGAGTCTCGTTGCACTGGTTACGGATAACCGAGATGTCAGCTGTATCGGAGCTGAGCGGAACGGTTACGTTAGGGCTGATAACCAGCTTGCCGTTTTTCTTCATCCACTCTGCGGGCTCTGCAGCGCCGAACTTCTCTGCCCACTCATTCTTCATCTGAGTCTGAGTAGAAGCCTTCCATGATGACCAGTAATCCTTTGCATAAGTCTCACCGGTGTTAGGGTTAACAGAGTTAGCACTTACGATCCACTCGTTGATCTGGTTGTTACCATCGCTGTAGCCTGCTCCGCCGTACTCTTCGGGAACCGGAAGGTTGTCCATAAGAGCATTGTCGTTGATAGCAGTATACTTGCCGTCATCGCCTACAGTGTAGTTGAAGTCCTTGATACCTGCGTGCTCGAATTCGAGACCTTCAGGTGATGCATACCAGTCAAGGAACTCAAGGATGGTCTTATACTTCTCATCGTCAACGCCTGATCCGATACCGAATACACGGCCGCTTCCGTAGTAAGCATCTGCATCTGCATAGTAGTTCTGATCAGCAACGGGGATAAAGATCATTGCAGTACCGTTGTCAAGACGATCCTGGCTGTTCCAGAAACCTACCTGCCAGCTGTACCAGAACATGTTAACCTGACCTGCGCTCATCTTAGCACATGCTGCGTTCCAGTCCTGAGTACCGGAATCGGGATCAACAAGTCCTCTTCTGTACAGAGTGTTGAGGAACTTCAGCATCTTGTAGTATGTAGCTGTCTTGTCGGTGATCGGTACGAAGGTCTTGCCATCAGCCTTAAGGATAGCTGAATCTTTGATCTTCTCGCCGTACCATGTAGTCAACTGAACTACGTTAGCAATACCGAGCATGTTGTCATTTCCGTCCCAGTCAGGCCAAAGTGAAACTGCATAGCAGGGATCACCGGCATCGTTGGTGGGATGTGCTTCCTGCATCTGTGCAAGAACATCTACAAGGCCGTCAAGATCCTTGATGTCAGGGCATCCGAGCTCTGAATAGTAATCCCAACGAAGCAGAGGGCTTGAATAGATAACGTCCTGTGAATAAGAAGTAGGAGAAGTATTCATCATCTGAGTAGGAATACCGTAGATCTCCCCGTTATTGCCTTCAAGGCCTTCATTGTAAACCTTGATCTGATCTGCATAAGCATTCAGATTAGGATAGTTAGCCAGATCTGCTGAGATATCCTTGATAAGTCCCTGGCTTACACAGTCTGAGAAATCAACTGCATCCAGAAGAACGATATCACCGAGGTTACCATCTGCGGTTCTGGTCTGATAGATGGCATCGCCTGCCACCTGAGGTGCAATGATGTTAAGGTCTATATTGAAACGATCCTTAACAACCTTGTCGAACCAACCGGTCTGAAGTCCCTGATAGTTTGCAGCTGCGTCATAGACTTCGATCATCATGGCTCCGCTGGCGGAAGCAGTATCAGTGCTGCCGGCATCGGCTGTATCAGTACTACCGGTATCTGCTGTAGCGGTAGTCTCTGTGGAGCCGGCGGCATCAGGCTGATCCGTAGCGGTGCTGCCGCAGCCTGCAAGTGTCGAAATAACCATAGCGCCTGCGACTAACAATGAAACTAGTTTTTTTGTTTTCATTTAGTACCTCCCTTAAATGATTTCTATAGTAAAAGGTCTTCGCCTAAAACTACCATATCTAATAAGTAATAGTGCTGTACGTTATCCCTTCACCGCACCGATCATGATACCCTTTACGAAATATCGCTGGAATATCGGGTATACCAGAAGGATCGGGAAAACTACGACGATCGTAACGGTCATTCGTATCGATGTTGCAGTAGCCGCATGTGCGAGCGAAGCTGCAAGAGATGCGGCATTGCCTGTACTGTTGACAAGTGCTTTGAGCGAACTTGCCTGATTGATGTACTGATACAGTGTAAACTGCAATGTGGAAAGCTTGGGATCACTGGTCAGAAGCAGTGTATCCTGGAAAGCGTTCCACTGTCCTACCGCACTGAATATCGCTACAGTCGCAAGTATCGGCTTAATTACAGGTATTATTATCGAGACAAAAGTCCTCATGGTACCCGCACCGTCGATCTCGGCCGCATCAGTCAGTTCACGCGGAACCGACTCGACAAATGTTTTGCATAAAACTATATAGAACGGAGAAACGATGGTAGGCAGGACGTATACCCAGAATGTATCGTACAGTCCGATATTCTTCATGGTGATGAAGAAAGGAATGATACCTGCATTAAAATACATGGTGGCTATGACCAGACGATACCATACCTTACGGTGCCACATGGTCTCACGGGTAAACATATATCCGAGAAATGCGGATGCCACAACCGTAAGCAGTGTTCCGAGCACGGTTCTCGCAAGCGATATACGGAAAGCACTCACGAGCGATGGAATATGCGAAACATTGATATAGTTGGTAAAATGCAGCTCCTTGGGCCAGAATGTGATCTTGCCCCTCGCGCTTAAGTCGTTTGAACTGATCGTATTAATGAATATGTAATAGAACGGATATACACACACAAATGCAAAGAATGTATACACTATGTATGTGGCAATACTCATTATGGTATCAACCGGGTCGAGTTTCTTTCTTTTCTTTTTTACAGTAACTTCTGCGTCTGCCATCAGATGAAGCCCTCCCCTCTTGTAAGCTTGGCTATAGCGTTCATAGAGCACAAAAGGACGATACTGATAAGGCTCTTAAGCACACCGATCGCGGTAGACAGCGAATATCCGCCGTTACCCATAGCCAGGTTATATACATACAGGTCAAGCACCTGAATATACTTGGTGTTAAAGGAGTTCTGGAATACGTAGAACTGTTCCATACCGTTGGACAGGAAGTTCGCCATATTCAGGAACAGGAGCACCAGATAGGTGGGCAGAATGCTGGGGATCGTGATATGCCAGATAGTCTTCCAGCGATTCGCTCCGTCCACCTTGGCGGCATCTATGAGTTCCTCGTCGATACCGGTTATCGCAGCGATATACATAATAGCGGCCCAACCCGCATTCTTCCATGTGAGCCAAAGCCACATCTTAAACCAGATATGCTTGGATGACTGGAGGAACATAATTGGCTTATCTATAATGCCCCATGAAGTCATCAGTGAATTTACAACACCCGTGCTGTTAAACACACAGAATGCGATGGAATAAACAAGCACCCAGCTGATGAAGTTCGGAAGAGTGGTGACTGTCTGTACGAACTTCTTGTATGGTTTGCACTTGATCTCATTAAGAAATACTGCAAACATCATGGGGAACCATGAAAACAGCATACTTAAACCGCTCACGGCAAAAGTATTCATAAGCACCTGCAGAAGCTGCTTACGCTTAACGTCATTATCTATCATGTAATGGAACCATTTGAATCCGACAAAAGGAGATGCCGAAAGCGGCGTCGGCGGTTTGTAATCATAGAAAGCATATAGCCAGCCATACAGCGGATAGTATGCAAAGATCAATACCAGGATGATAAAGGGGAGAACGTAAAGAAACTCTCTGTAACCACGAAGCTTTTTTTTGCTCATTCCGTACCTCGACAATCCATCAAATATGGTAATAATACATATTAAATAGTAGTTTAATCATACTAAATGTTCAATAAAGGCATAAGTATATTAACAAGAATCGGAAAATATTAGACATCCGACTTCATGAGCAAGTCAAAATATGGCGGATTGAGCAATAATTGACATGGTGCACAAATAATAAACCCCCCGGGCCTAAATGGTCCGGGGCGCATGCTTCAAATGGCGGTTTTTCTTATGAATACAAGGTTTCAACAAGCTCTGCTATCGTGCTCGCATCGCTCTTTAAGTCCTCGATCGTCTTGTCGATCTTCTCCATCTCCTCATTTTCAGCGGTGACATTATTGCTGATATCAGAGATCTTGTTGAGCATATCCTTGACTGAAGCGTTCATGCTTCCGAGGATCTGCCCGATGTTCTCGGTCGTGTCCTTGGTAGAGTTGGAGAGGCTCTGCACCTCCGTAGCTACTACCGCGAAACCTCTTCCGGCCTCACCTGCACGGGCAGCCTCTATGCTGGCATTGAGCGACAGCAGATTGGTCTGGTCGGCAATACTCTGTATGCTGTTAATGATGTTCATCGAATCATCGACGGATTTCTCAATGGTGTGAGCCGAGTTAACGAGATCCGACTGCTTCTCCGCCACATCCTGCATCTGGTCAGCAGCTGAACGGACTGTGGCAGCAATATCCGAAATGCCGTTTATCAGCGATTCGATCTTGGGCGCCATCTCAGACTGGAATTTAACCTCGTTCGCCTTCTGCCCGGTTATATCAAGTATGGTGCCTGCTGCCATCAGAGGAGTCTGACGGTCATGTGACCATACGACGGTACTGGATGCGCGAACCCATCTGTATTCTCCGTCCTTATGAAGCATACGGTATTCCATATCGAATACGGTCTTGCCGGTAGGATCGGAAAGCTGCTGAGCCATCGCTGCAGAAGCTCCGGGAACATCATCGGGGTGGATCTTGGTTATCCAGGATCCCATGATATCCGGGAAGTCATATGAATCGGAATAACCGAGGATCTTTTTAAACTGGTCGGAATATACCATCGGGGAATTGATATCATCTATGGCATACTTGGTAAGATCCATACTCCAGGAGCCTTCAAGCATCATAAGGTCTACCGCATCCTGTCTGCGCTGACCGATCTCCAGCTTCTCTGCGGTCTTAGCCTGCTCATCTATATCCGAGAACGTACCGAGGAAGACTATCGGAGAACCGTCAGGTTTCCTGATGCAATCGCCTGCAGCATGGAAGAGCTTATAATCGCCCGTTCCTGTCAGAAGTCTGTAATCGATATCATATTTCGTACGGTTGGTCTTATCCGCTGCAGCAGCGGCAAAGGCTGCAAATACTTCGGGAGCATCATCGGGATGGATGATCTTACCCAGGGAATCTATCTGATCCGGAAGTTCTTCTTTTGTGAATCCGAGCATCTTACGCATGGTGTCCGTATAGATCACCTCGCCCTGCTCACCGTCTTCCGAATAAAAACAGAACCACAGCCCGAGAGAAGCACATTTGTTGACTGCTTCGAGTTCCTTCTCGGCAAGATCTGCGCGCGCTTTCTCCGCAGCAAGCTGTTCCTCCAGATTCTGTATTATCCGGTCCTTCTCATTCATCTCATTCCTGGATCTTCCAAACATATGCTCCCCCTCCTTGTTGTCTCTTTACGATTGTACAAATTCGCATACAATCACTACTGATTACTACGATATGGTATAGAACGACTCGTGTCAATGAAGAACTAGTTGTTCTGTTTCCCAAGCATCATATACAGATGCTCCGAAAGATCATCAAACTGCACAGGCTTGGGAAGGAAGCCATCCATCCCTGCCTCCCTGAACTCATCTTCAACACCTTTTATGACGTTCGCAGTACATGCCGAAATTTTAACAGTTCCGGCCCACGGAACATCCAGCCTCCTGATGATACCCGTCGCTTCAATACCGTCCATACCGGGCATCATATGATCCATGAGGATCAGATCATACTCTTTTGTCTTAACCATTTCAATGGCCTCATCGCCGCTGATTGCGGTATCGGCCCCGATTTCAAACTTCTTCAGATATGCACATAGAACCTTGACGTTAACCTTGTTGTCATCCACTACAAGTACTTTTGCGTCGGGATATTTCTTTTCTTCTGCCATCTGATGCCGGGCAATCTGTTTCTGTGTCTCGGCGGACTCCCGTTTGTCATATAGATGGAAGGTGATATACTTGGCAACCGTAAATACCTGACGCTCGTTGTCTCCCGCAAACGGTGTGGCATCCACGATGTCCTGATATACATCAAAAGAGAATTTACTGCCTTTTCCGTAATCACTCTCTACGGAATAGGATCCACCCATAAGATCTATAAGCTTGGCCGCGATATTAAGACCGAGTCCTGTTCCGGTAATCCCCTTGTTACTAACGGTATCTACCTGAGAAAACGGTTTAAACAGCTTATCGATATCCTCATCGCGGATACCTCGCCCGCTGTCCTCGACGGAAGCGGATATCTTAACCCGGTTACCTTCCGTCTTAGCATCCACGGTCAGCTTAATATATCCGGTATCCGTGTATTTGTCAGCATTTCCGAGGAAATTCATGAATACCTGTCTTAAGCGTACGTCATCACCGTAGAGTCTTGCAGGGATCATGGGATCCACATCGATCCGGAAATCTATGGGCTTATCTCCGATACGCATATTGGCAATATTGATGATTGAATTGAAGAACTCCGTAACATCGTATTCCGTCATGGCCAGGTCGAGCTTGCCCGATTCGGCCTTGGATATGTCCAGAACGTTTGAGACGATATCAACAAGAACTTTTCCTGCGGCCTTTATCTGTGTGAGATAATCCTTCACAACTTCCGGGGATTCTTCCTTTTCCGAAAGCTCACTCATGCCGATTATTGCGTTTAACGGTGTTCGGATCTCATGACTCATGTTGGCGAGGAAGCGGCTCTTTGCTTCGTTGGCCATATCGGCGGCCTCTTTAAGCCTGCGCATTTCTTCCACGCGCTCCCTGATCTCCGACACGTCATTTATCGAGACGATATAACCGATATTATTGCCGCCCTCGAAAAGTCTTACACAGGTGCTCACATACAGTTTTCCGTTCTGTTCGAAATAGTGCTCTCCAAGTCCCTGGAAAAGAGGAAGCTCGGGAAGATACAGACGGGTTCCGGGTACCATTTCCTTGAGGACCGGGAGCATCGTCTGTGCTGAGAAGTTACTGTCAAGATAATTCTGCGATGCATCCGCAATGATGATTCCCATTCCGACATTTCTGTACAGGTTTGCGTATGCCACCTCGCGTACGTCAGCCATCTTTCCGCTTGTCAGAGTATAGGTGATCAGAACAGCCATTATGCTCACGACCGCGGAAGACGGTTCAAATCCCTTCAGCAGGTCCAGTATATTAAGGGTTGTTCCGACTATGGGAAGAAGAGATTCAAAAAACAGGGCCAACAGAAGCGCACGCATTCTGTTGTTGCGGCTTAACCTCAGTTTGGTGGCAAAGAGAATGGCACTGGACAGAAGAAAAGCAGTCTCAACTATCAAATACAACCAGTAGATCGTGGTCTTGCCGGTGACAAGATGAGGGTATAGCCCTGTGTCAACGAACTCATAGCCGGCATAATACAGATTCTTATATGGAGCCAGCACAACCAGAGTAAAGATTAAGCCGGAGATACCGAAGAATAACCATTTAAGTACGGGGTTGAGTTTGATCTCGAGATACTCGCAGGTAAAACAGAAATATCCGACCGGCAGAAATGCGAGACCGAAATACTGGATCACGTAGCTTAACAGGGCTGTTTCGGCTGAACGCGCAAGCATCTCCTCCAGATACCCCATGGAATAGAGCATGGTGAAGATGACGGTGAGCTCCAGATATCTCGAGCTTACGGAATTCCGTACGGACAGGACCCTTCCTATCGACATGAAGGAAAGACATACACATATTATCTGGATTATCAGAAGAATGTGATAAGAACTCATGATCAGCTATACCATTACTCCGTAATAGTTTACTTTGCTTCCGGAGATCCTTCCCTGGTCACGCACCTGAAAACCTGCGGCCTTCATGATATCGATACCTTTATCCGAGGTAACCTCGCAATAACAGGCGTAGCCGGTATCCCAGCTGTATCCGGTCATGGGGCGCAGTAACTTTTCACTGTATGCAAAGCAATCAAGCTCCGGATCGACTGCATAGGAAAACAGATACCAGTCTCCTTTGCCTGTGATCTGCTTGTGCATCCTGGATGAGTACTCCTGGTAGCTTAACATCCTGTAGATTATACCTATGCCATTCTGCTTATAGATATCAAGGCCACCGTTTTTAAGATAGGGAATAATAGGCAGATTCTTGTTGCCCGGAGGAACCCATGCCGCAACTGCGTTAAACTCGGGGGAGTCTGCGTAGGAAATTGCATTCGGCATCGAATAAAGACTGGCACGGAGCATGTTTCGGGAAGTTTCTTCATCATATTTCCCGCCGCAGAGCCAGATAAAGAGTGCGTCATCGGCATAGAATCTGACCATGACATCAAGCATCTTCTCCATCTCGTCACGAGTGTCGATGAGATACAGTCCTTCCTGCCCGAGCATTTCCTTAACTTCATTGGTGTTTCTGTAGGATCTTGCCATTGTCCATCCCCCGATGCCTCACTGAACGTAAGGCCGTACAGTGCTTTAATTATATCAAAAAAAGATGCACCATACTACACACACACCGCTGTGTCCCAAAATAAAACACCCCGAAACCAAAACGTTTCGAGGTGTTTCTTAAGAGGTGCTGAACGGATTTGAACCGATGATCAGGGAGTTGCAGTCCCACGCCTTACCACTTGGCTACAGCACCATATCATATATAAACTGTTGTGTCTGCTTCGGCCGCCGGATACGTACGGTCCGACAGACACAAACAGTAGTATATATGAATCATAGCGAAAAATCAAATAGTTTTTGCCGTAAATCCCTCAACAGAGATCACAGGTCATAGTACATTGCGAATTCCATCGGATGAGGCAGTTTGGAGATCTTGGATGCGGATGCACGCTCGCGTGCGATCAGCTGATCAAGCAGCCTCTCGGGGAATACTCCGCCTGCAGTCAGGTAGTCATGATCTGCTTCAAGCTCATTTAATGCCTCGTCCAGGGTTGCCGGCAGACCGGTTAGTTTAGCCTTCTCCTCATCGGAAAGAGTATAGAGGTTAAAGTCGTAAGGTCCCCATCCCATCTTCTCGGGATCTATCTTTTTCCTGATGCCGTCTAAGCCTGCCATCAGGATAGCTGCATATGCATAGTAGGGATTGCATGTGGCATCGGGGTTACGAAGTTCGAATCTCTTGGTCTCGGGAGTCTTCGCATATGCGGGGATACGGATGACCGCACTTCTGTTACTCATGGCATAACCGATGGTAACGGGAGCCTCGAATCCGGGAACCAGTCTCTTGTATGAATTGGTTGAAGGATTGGTGATCGCACACAGTGAGCGTGCATGTGAGAGCAGGCCGCCCATGAACCAGTGAGCATCCTTACTCAGCTGAGCATATCCCTTCTTATCATAGAAGACAGGCTTGCCTCCCTTGAACAGCAGCATATGTACATGCATACCACTGCCCGCTTCGGATGCGAGGGGCTTGGGCATGAATGTTGCCGTGATGCCGTCTGCCACTGCTTCATTCTTGATGACATACTTGGCTGACATCGTGTCATCTGCCAGCTTGAGCATGTCGCCCAGTTCAACCTCTATCTCCATCTGTCCGCTTCCGCCTACCTCGGGATGATGATACTTAACATCAACTCCCCATTCTTTCATGACCATGCACATACGGCTGCGGATGTCATTGCGGATATCCGTAGGCAGAGAATTGTGATAACCGGCATGGGGCATTACCTGATAGCCGTTATTGTTATCATCTGTTCCCGATGCATATCCGGCCTGTGACGTATGGATGCTGGCGAACATGTTATAGTAATCGGTATTATATCTGACATCGTCAAAGAGATAGAACTCATACTCAGGTCCTATGACCATACGGTCGGCCACACCTATCTCCTGCATATACTCCAGAGCGCGGATCGCTACATTCCGCGGATACTGATCAAACGGTCTGTTCTTCGGAAGATCGATCACACGAACATCGCCGATCATGGAAAGAGTCGGGACACTTGAATATCTGTCAATAACCGCCGAGTCAAGCACAGGGATGAATACCATGTCGCTGTTCTCTATGGGGGCATAACCGTAATTGGATCCGTCGAATCCGATACCGTGCTCCATAGTGCTCTCGGTAAGTCTCTCAGCCGGGATGCTCAGGTGTCTCCATCTGCCGTCGATATCGGTCAGTTTGAAGTCCACCATCTCGATCCCCTGATCCTTGATGAGTTTCTGAATGTCTTTCAACGTTTTAGCCATATTAACCTCCTAAATCAATACCCAAGTTGATATCCGTGACTGTGTCACGGCAATACCCTCAATAATTATAACCCATCACATGCGCCCAGCCAACGACAACGCCCGTAAATAGCTTGCGACCGCCAGAGCAGCCACTATCAGTATCATGATACCGGACAGCAGGATATGGTTCATCTTCATCCCCAGGAATACCATGAGAACCACAAGTCCCATGACTGCGAACATATTCGGCAGCAAATATATGGATACTGCCGCACCCTGCTTGATGACCTCTATCTCGTTTTCCCAGTCAAGCCTCATGTGTCTGATCCCGCACACGCATCCCCAGGCAGTGGAAAACGCACACAGTACAACACCCAGGATCAGATCCATGATCAGTTCAGGGACAGGAACCTTCGCGGATATTCCCATACACAGGATACCGAATACCATGAACGGAACCGTCAGATACATATTAAAGAGCATCTTGCCTTTATATATGGTAGTTTTCTCTATCGGGAGGCTCTGCATGATCCAGTAGTTCTTTCCTTCAAGAGAAGGCGAACAGGCTGTTGTGGCCAACATCCCTATGAAGAAATATAAGATAAAAGGTATCGCCGGTTGCAATATCACATGATCAAACGGAGCATTCCGGGTAACCGTATCCACGATCTTATCGAAACCTAATATAAGCGTGACGATACCGAACAATGCCGACAGGATCACTCCGATCGCACCGTTGGTCATATAAGTGGTCGATCCGGTCAGACGCTTGAACTCCTTGTAGGCGATCGCATTTATAACACTGTGTTTCTTCTGTCCGTTCATACGGTACTTCTTCGCGGCAGCATGTGACTTGAGTGCGGAATTGATACTCCTGTATGAATTGCCCACGATACGGAATACGATCACAAACAGCAGAAGACTTACTCCTGTAAGCAGCAGGATATCCGATACCACCGGTCCCCTGACCGCTCCTGCAAACCATCCGACAGGCAGGTATACTCTGCCCGCATTCTCCGTTGCTTCGGATACCGACTGAAGAGTGTTCTCAACCTGATCATCTCTTATAACAGCCTCGATGATATATCTGAGCGAAAAACAAAGGATGATAAAGGCCATCGTGAGAATGGTTTGAATGATATTATTCTTGCGGAAACCGGAACTGACTCTGGCGATCAGGAATCCCAGAAAAGATGCAAGCAACATGGGAATGACCGGCAGGACAAAAGACAGTAGTATCCATACCGGATATACGACCGGAGACGGATGAGCATATATCCCGTACCCGATCATCATCGCCAGCGATATGCTCAAGTACCACGGCAGGCTCTTTATATACATATACAGAAACTTGCAACCTGTCACTGTACGCGACTCAAAAGGAAGCGACATCAGCATATCGTATTCTTTAAAGTTGAACAGATATCCGTTCGTCTTGAAGAAAGTAAAAAGGAATGCAAGCGTACTGATCACTATGGCAGACATCACAGGGGCGGCTTCTATGAGTCCGGACTCACCGTAACCTATACACATGGCTATGCTGTATCCTATGAGCATAAGATACAGACATGCCAGCCCGACATAGTTCCCGATGACCCTTCTGCGCCTTTTCTTATCGGTGGAATGCTTATATATATTATGCTGGCTCGTAGATAAGAGCAGAGTCTTAAGAAGTATGATACTATCCTTCATGATCAGCCTCCATGAATGTTTCTTCGAGCGAATGTCCTTCAGTGAGTTCCTCCATGGTTCCCGATGCTATGATCCTGCCATGCTTGATGATGGCAACCTTGTTACACAGTTTCTCAGCCACATCCAGTACATGTGTGGAAAAGAAGATCGCTGTCCCCTGAGCACACATCTCATGCATGATCTCTTTAAGAGTAAATGTAGCCTTCGGATCCAGGCCGACGAAAGGCTCATCCAGAACAAGCAGCCTGGGCTTATGGATCAGGGCTGATATGATCGCCACCTTCTGCTTCATGCCGTGCGAATAAGAGCTGATCATATCTCCGAGTGAATCCGTTATCTCAAAAAGATCGGCATACTTCTTTATGCTTGTTTCTCTCTCAGCTGCGTCTATGTCAAATACATCAGCAATGAAGTTCAGATACTGGATACCGGTCAGGTTCTCATACAGATCCGGATTATCGGGGATATACGCTGTGATGCGCTTACACTCCATCTCTTCATCCTTAACGGAGTGTCCGTCTATCAGGATCTCACCTTCCGTAAAATCAAGTACACCTACCACCGCACGTATCGTGGTCGACTTACCTGCGCCGTTGTGTCCGATAAAGCCGTAGATATCTCCGCTCTCTACAGTCAGAGAAACGTCGTCCACTGCTTTCTTTCCTTCGCCGTACGTTTTTGAATAGTTTTTGATCTCCAACATTGCTTTTGTGCTCATTGATTCAAGTTTCCTTTCATTTAAGCTCTATGGTCATTATCACATCTGCGGATCTGATATCGTCATCTTTAGACATCTGGAAATACGGAGATCCGTCTTTGCAAAAGTGCACCCTGCGTATTCCGTCACATCTCAGATGATCATCAATAGCTGTCTCCGCATGATATGCGATCATCATTTCACCATCTTCATTTACATAGAAGGAATTATGTCCGGGGCCGTATTCACCTTCTACAGAGTAGAATGTCAGCACGGGCATCATGCTCTTGGTCCATGAGCCCGGATCACACAGGTCAGCATCAGTCCGTGCAGTCAGGAGCCCGAGCGCATATGTATATGCATTAGCCGAACCCCCGGAATAGGTAACATACACCACACCATCTCTCACAAACGGATGCGGTCCTTCATTGTTGATGGTTCCCGAGACGTTTTCCCATCCGTACAGAGGTCTGGTCAGAAGAACCGGTTCCCCGGTCAGCATCCACGGTTTATGCTCATCGATCGGAGCTATATAGAGCATCGATCCGGAATCGAGAGGCGTGCCGATGCATTCACGATAGGACCATATCACATATGATCCGCTTTCTGCTTTGACATAGGTCATGTCCAGCGTGATCGCTTCATCCGCCAGAGGGCTTCCGTCCTGCTTAAGCACGCGTACCGGATCCTCCCAACTGTCCGGATCCGTGATGTGCCCGCCTTTCTTCAGCTTCATCATATGGCATTGCGGTCCCCAGATATGTCCGCTGACCGCAAAAAGGATATACAGCTCGCCCCCGATAATGTGAAACTCCGGTGCCCAGAATGTCTGCTCGAATCCCCTCTCCGGATCAAACGGAAGGATAAGGTGCTCGGTTACATCTTCCGCAAACAGACCGTCAACATCATCTGCCTCTCGGACATACATACCGATATCGTCCAGATTATCATTCGTGGAGATGTAGTACCATTTTCCTTCCCAGGGAAAGATCACGGGATCCCCGTATCCGTCGGCAAGCGGAAACCGGAAGGATTGCTGGGTGATAGTTCCCTTCACCTCATATGTGCCGGGTAAATCAGATCGGATGTCGTCACTGTTCCAGCATACACGCTTAAGCCTCGAAGATCCGTCGCTGTAATTGATCGTTACACATATATCATTCAGTTCCTGCACGCTGTGTATCATTGCCTTTTCCGGAAGAGTGATACCTGTATACCGGATCGGACTCCAATATCGAACAGCAGCCTCCGCGATCGCGGGATCTATCTCTATGGAATCGGACATCCCGAGGCGGGCAGCCTCGTCCCTGTCTATCTGTTCCTCGTCGGAAAAGTGGATAAGATCATCGGTTGTCCACAGTATCAGCTTGCCGGCACAGGAATCATCCGCAGTCCCGTCTTCCAGGATCCGCTCTCCGGTGATACCTACCTTTCCGCCGGGCATGATGCAGATTCCGGGATTGATCAGCCCCTTGGGTATGATCGTGTTATCATCCGAAACCGAACCGTTCGCAAAGATGATGCCGTAATTGCGATTGAGAGGCTTTCTCTCTCCGCCGTCTATGGAATACGCTATATGTATGCTGTTTGCGATCCCCTCCGGATAGCTGTCCGGATCTACCGGTCTCGTATACACATGTATGGATGTACTCATGCTTTCTCTTTCTCCTCATCCAGCGCAAACATGAACTTACGCTGGAACTCATTGCGGATCACATTGATCGGTTTAAGCTGTGATGCGGACGTTCCCTTCATGATCATCACGTCGCGGTACAGCATGTAAGTCTCTCTCTGCAGAGTGATCAGTTTTATCGGCGCCAGATGTCCTTCCCCGAAATGCTTCTCAAGGCCGCGGTTAGAGAGGATCAACTGCTCCTGGAGACACTCCCTGATCCGTTCATTCGTCATATCATCCGGACGCTTATTGATCTCCAGAAACATCACATAGGTCGGCGGTTCAGCATCGGAATCCGCATAGATTGAGAAATCCGCGATATCCAGTCCGAGAATCTTTTCCGTCTCCTGTACGGCATGACGGACCGCAGCCTCGGATGTCTTTTCTCCGCGGATGTTTGCCGCATATCCTGCTCTGTTCTGAAATTCGATCAGGGGTGTTTTGTTGTGGAAGCCCGTCACCAGGAATATATCGTGCATTTTATATCGATACAGTCCGCCGTAATTGGTTATCACAAGCTCATAACGCCTGCCCTCTTCAAGCTGATCCATCGTAAGACATCTCTCTGAATCATCTTCTGTATCGATAAATTCCATGAAGCACCCATCCGGCGCAAGAACCGATTCGGGCTCGTCCATCTTATAGACTGTGGAAAAGAATCCCTCGGAGGCAGATACTCCGAAGTAGAAGACATGAACATCCTCTCCCAGGATATGGCTTTTGAGTTTCCCGGTATAGGGCGCGAAATTAGCCCCTCCGGCACAGTATATGTACTGCAGTTTCTTCCATATACGCTTAGCCCATGGAGTATCAAAGCCCTTTGAAAACGCTTCCTCAAGCTCGGATGCGCGTCGGGAATCCGGCCTTATCTGCTTCATCAGCGATGCGCGTACCCCGTCAGGTAGATCGACACTCTCATCTATCGTTCCGACTGCGATGTCCCTCACAAGCATTTCATGATTATGCTCGATATAGGTAAACATTTCCAGGATGATACTTGAGAATGTCGCTGATATATATGTGACATTTCGCTCACACAGAGCAAAACGCGCGTGAATGTATCTGGTGATCACACCCGGCTCCGGCTGCTTTGCTTCAAGCGGAGAGGTGTAGATCTTTGATGACATATTCTTAAACGGCCCGCCCTTCACGGCAACGGATGATGCCGATCCGTAGGTGGCACCGCTTTCGAGAACTTCGGCACGACCTTCTGCCAGATTGATTCCCTTACCGTCATTCCAACCGTATCCTATCTGGCTTGAAATGACGCCGTTTGCGTGTAAGGCGTGGTATTTACCGCATATAGAGATCTGCTTCTGTGAGAGCGGAATATACTTCGGAAGCCCCAGAGTACCGGAGGTCTTGTTGTAATGCTGGATATGTTCCTTTACCAGGACATTATCCTCTCCCTTAACCATGCGCTCTATATATGGCGCAAAGTCATCATATTCCCCAAGCGGTATCCTTTTCTGATACTCTTCGATCGAATGGATCTCGGAGAACCCGTGCGATCTGCCGTATTCGGTATCCCTGTTCTCTTCCAGGAGAGCAAGCAGGAGCTCCTCCTGGACCGCCCTCGGATCCATAGTCATTTTATCAAGCTTCCTGCTGATGCCCTGACCTCCCAGGGACATCATTTTCATTAATAAACCGATCGCTGACATATACCGCTCCTATAATGAAACAAGATCAGCTATGATCCGGTGGTTGTCACCGCCGGTCTTTATCAATGAACTCGAGTGCCGCCACCGCTACCGCAATATACACGAGCGTCCACAGCAGAAGCCATCCCCAGCATTTGAAAACAACGACAGGATCAAAGTTGTACTCCGGCATCGTATTATAAGAAGCCGTCTGTATGAGGATATCCTCTTTTAAATCATTGGCTTCGGCATACTTAAGGAATTCCCAGACAGGTTTCTGGCCTTCGATCTCAACATCCTTCATCTTGAACATAGTATTCCATACGGATACCATCGGAAGCGAATTATAATCCGCCTGTGCACAGAGAGAAGTCATGCCCCATTTGGCGATCGTAGTGTTCGTGATAGGCTCAGCCTGTTCAGGCAATGCGAAGAATCCACCCGAGAACACAAGCTGGAATATAAGCAGGAACGGCATGACAGTCATGGCCGTAGTTGTGGATTTGGTCAATGAAGATACCATAAGAGCCATCATATCCGCACAGAATGTCACCAGGAAAATGGTCAACCACAGATCCACAATGGCTAAACCTGTGATGAGCGGCTTATCCGGCAGCGTAACTTTGGTATAATACAGTACGACTATAGTGATCGCCGACTGAGCCATGCACAGAACCGCCTGATAGATCACATGCGCTACAATATATGAACTGATATGAAGCCCGGATCTGTGCTCCCTCTTGATGATCGCTCTTTCCCTGCAGACCACCTGGATCGAATTGAAGAATCCGTTCCAGATGCAGACACATGCCAGTGCAAAGGTTCCCATCAGGGTGCCTTCCATGGTCTTAAAAAGTGAATCGCCTACCGCAAAAGAAACAAGGCCTGCTATTATCGCTGCCATAGGCAGTACTTTCCAGTCACTCTGAAAGACAAACATCCTGAAAAGCTTGCCGAGGTATATGATCATCTGCGGGAATCGCCCGGTATGTTTCGTCGCTTCTATTTCCATATTGCTCACCCGGCCTCCTTCTGACATTTATCGGTATACTTTTCGACGAATTCATCTGCCTTGCCTTCGCCGCCTTCATCCTTCTGGTTGATTGAAAGGAGGATTCCTTCCATCGTATCTTTTCCAAAGAACTCACGTGCTTCGTCCACCGGACCGTACCATGCAAGACGCCCGGTCCTCGATGCATCCTTTGCAAGTACTATCACATCATCAAACAGGTCGATGACTCTGTCCGGAGTATGAGTGATAACAATGACGATCTTGCCCTGATCCGCGATCGCACGGAGTTTCTCAAAGAGACCTCTTGCAACCACGCCGTCAAGACCCGAATCGGGTTCATCCAGAATGAACAGGGTCGGATCAGAGATATATTCCATTGCGATAGAGAGACGCTTACGCTGTCCTCCGGAGAGTTTCTCCACCAGACTGTTTCTGACTGTTGCGAGTCCAAACTCTTCCAGCACCTCATTTACGCGCTTTTTTTTCTTGAAAAACGACACGCTCGACGGAAGCCTGAGTGAAGCGGCATCCGTAAGGGTAAGAGCAACCGTGTCGTTACCCCTCATAAGATCCTGCTGCGGAACGAATCCGACATCATATTTCATCTTGGCATAATCCGTATAGATATCCTGACCGTCGAGCTTGACCACGGCATCAGCCTTCTCATAGCCCGTAACGGCATTGAGATATGTAGTCTTTCCTGCTCCGGATCCGCCCAGGAGCAAAACCATATGTCCTCTGGGAATATTCATGTGAATGTCCTTGAGAAGGACTTTCTTTTTGAAGAAATCAACAATCTTGCGCTCGGCGATATTGACCGTAAGGCCGCTCTCAATGACAGGTGCTTCGGTACCGCTGACCTTAACGCCCTCCCGAGCATTCTGATCCGATACCTGCCTTCCGGGAACGAATTTCGATGAGAATCCCCAGATAAGAGTTGTGATGCTTTCAATAAAGATAAAACCAAGCAGCCATCTCTTCTTCTGGTTGAATATCTCGATCAGTCCCAGATATATCCTGATCATATAGACCACCAGAGCAATCTGCAGAGAAAGAGTAACTACTGCGAGGATCAGGAAAAACGTCGTATCTTTATTCGAAAGATTATTGATCAGTCCCAGCACTTCGCTGAGTGCAGCGATTATGGTGAATGTGCGTGCTTCTTTTTCTCTGTTGGCACACACTCCGATATGGTATTCCCTGGCCAGAGGGATCCAGGAGTAGTATGGCTTTACCCCACATTTCTTAAAGATACCCCAGTAGCCTATGGAAACCAGCACATACCGGATTATCTGATGCAAAAGGCCCAAACTCGTGATGTCTTTCATTTATTTCCCCCCAAATAACAGATCATAAAACATGTACTCTGACAACCGTTGCGCCGAACGGTCTGAGTGAAAGGCCGGCAATCTTGAAAAACTGCTTACCGAAAGGTATTCCAATGATCGTTATGCAGAGCACACAGCCCAAGATGAAGTTCTCCAGAGCCAGAAAAAGTCCCGACAGAATAAACCATATCACATTTAAGAGGAACGACCCTGCTCCGCCTTCATACTGTACCTCTTTTCCAAAAGGATTAAGCGAAAGGGATGCCAGTTTAAAGCACTGCAGTCCGACAGGTATTCCGAGGATGGTTATGCACCACAGACAACCTGCCAAAATCCATGAAAGCCAGCTGAGCAGACCTCCGAAGATGATCCAAAGGATATTTAAGAATACTCTCATTTTTTTCTCCCCTTGATTAATTGATAATTGATCATGAAACCAAATAGTTTCAAGTAATGTTATGATAGCATTATTACACAAAAAATTCACCGAGTCTTTTCAGATCTCAGGATATCCGGAGTTCTCTCCGGGCTCAGTCAATATAATCCCGGGCGTTAAACTTCTCTCCGTTCTCCTGTTCCTCATCGATTATACCGGGCACAAGTTCCGTAACATACGTTTCTCCGGAAACCGGATCAACATAGTAGCGGATCTGTGCCGCTGTATAGGAACGGTATAATACAACTATCTTTCCGTCATCTTCTGTATAAACACTCCAGTACTCTGAGTATCCGTCTGAATTGATATCCTCGTCATAGCCTGAACCGATTGCTTTATTGTAGTTGATCACAGCATCGTATGCCTGATCTTCCGTGATCACATCAGCTTCCACCGGGCTCTCAGGCTGTGTGGAAGGCTGCTCCGCCGGTTCCTCCGGTTGTGGGGCAGGTTGCTCTGTCGGTTCTTCAGCAGTCTCTGTTACGGCTTCTATGGGTTCGACTGCCGGAGCATTAACCTCCTGCTGTTTCCCTCCGCACGCAGCCAGAAGAAAGGCCGCACAAAGAAATGCCGGTACAATGCACACTCCCTTTTTTATTCTCTCTGGTTTTTTCATAATAATCTCCTCCTTCTGCAGATCACATTAAAACTAGTAAACGACTCCGTCGTAGAAATTCCAACCGATGATCTCACCGGTCTTTGCATCAACATTAACATAGCTCCAGCGGTTCAGCGTAAACTCATAAAAAAACCGATCCTTTTCCTGCTCGTATTTAAGCAGGTAGGTTCCATAAATGGTATTGCATCTGTCCATGTACATGTCATCCGTATTCTGTAATGCGAATTCCTTCACTTCCGGAATGAGTTTCTTCGGATTTATCAGACCTGATTCAAGCATCCGATCTACTGGTGCCATCCATCTTCCTGTATGCTTCCTATCCTTACATAATACAAGAAAACGCTCTGATTCCAAAGTATTAAAACACAGAACAAAAAAGACACTCCGTAAGGAATGTCTTTTTGAGTGACCCGGACGGGAATTGAGCAAGTCTCCATTGGAGACTTGCGATGCGAGTGACAAGCGAAGCGGTCACGAGCCGAACCGGTTCAATTGATCCTGACGCATGTCGGGATCGGTGGGCTTACGAAGTAAGGCCACACCCGGACGGAGAAATGAAAAAGACACTCAGAAATGAGTGTCTTTTGAATGACCCGGACGGGAATTGAAGCAGTCCGACCATTAAAAAATACAGTGAATAAGGAGGTTTGAGACCCGTCATCATCCAAGTGAACGCACAAGTGAACGCATCATTCTGTTGTAAATAGCATTTCTATTCTTTCCCATTCATCCATTTATAATGATAAAACCATCCGCATAACATGAAGTCACACGAATGGCTTATCTACCTATTATATAGCATAATTGTATGTGGTTTTCAAGGATTGTATCCTGTGTGCCCTAGTTGCGTGGATTGCCAGCAGAAATGTGTTACAGAATAAATGCTTTTCTACTTATAATAATAATAGAGAAAAAAAACTGCATTTCTCTTAGAGAGCTAGCTATGGTATGACGTGCCCTTGGGCTCAGGTTATATTCAAGGGTGGGAAGAAGGTGAATGTGGAGATATAAAGAAAAGACCAGAGCACAGGTGGCTCTGGTCTTCGACTATAACAATAAAATATATAACACTATTTTGGGTTCATCATGGATTAGCCAATTCTTCGCTGGCTACAGTCACTCCATCAGACTTATAATATACATCCTTTATCTTGTCTCCGTTTTCATCATATAAGGTTTCCTGCTGCAGCGTTACTCCGTCATCGTAAGTATATGCTTCCCTTATCAGGGTTCCGTTCTCGTCATAGTCATCAATAAAGGCGAAAACTCTGCCTGAGTCTTCACGTCTTATCAATTCTTCATGTTTTTTGTTTCCGTTCCCATACCATTCGTTTATCTCTTCAGCCTCGTCATCGGAATTGTAATAGGTCTCCCGGATACGATTTCCATTACTGTACTCTGTATCTTCATGACCGGTTATGTTGCCTTCTCCATCTAGCCACGTTACCTTAACCTTATTTCCGTCCGAGTCATACTCCATTAAGGTTGATTCTTTGAGTGTATCGTCAGCAGCGAATATTTCATATTTGATCTCATGACCTTCACTGTCATAATAGATCATCATATACCCGTCTTCCAGTTCTTGTTTGGCTGGTTCTGGCGTTGCATTTTCCTCTACCTCGGCGGTTTCTTCCTCGGCATCATTCGTATCAGGCTCTGAAGTAGCAACTGCTTCCTCTGCCTCTTCACCATCATTCACGGCCTCTTCTGCTGTGCCCTCTCCCGAGGCTTCTGATGTCGATGCCCCACTTCCGCAAGCAGTCATCATGCACACCATGACTATGGCAAATATAGCTGACAAAACCCTTTTTTTCACTTTTCTCTCCTTCTTTCCATGTGATTCTATTTAATGTATGCTATCTCGAATATTATGTTCTCTTAAGATTCAGAATCACATACACAGCATAAAATATACGCTTTGCATTCGCGAACTGTCAAGGACTCCAAGGCTGTATTTACGCGGTTTCCTCCAATCGTCTAATCGTACATTTGTATCATCTATGTCGTTGTCACCAAACCCTGTCACTGCGGTTACTATCCGATAACAAGCTGTTTCCCAAATCCACTAATTATTCACTTTCACAATAATATGAACATATATCTCATAATCTTCCCAAAAAACCCCTACCGGTGTAAACCGATAGGGGAAATTACTTAAATCATTCTAAACCATCTTTTTATCTACATCTAAATACACAGCAGAAATCCTCTTGAATAACTTCCTCATGTCCTCCATGTCCATAATATAAGGATCAGTAAAGAATTCCAGACCGATCGCTATACTCTCTATACCTATCATAGAGGCTCCATCTGGAAATCTGCCCTGTCTGAGCCTGTAAAAAGATGAAATCGCCATGCAGAACGGTTCAAAAAGTTCATCCAATCCGTATTTTGTCTCATATAAACGAACTGCTTTTCTAGTCCTGTTCGGCCCCAGCCCTGACAGGTACAAGATCCGACGAAGCAGATCTCTTCTCTCGGGATCGATCTGGCCTCCTGGTCCGATAACGAATCTGATCTCATCATCCTCATCCAGGTCGACTATTATCGGATTCCCATGATCCATGACCAAGTCTATAAGAAAATTGGGATCAGGAACCGTTTCAAAGCATATCGTATAGTCAATCTTTATGGTGTCACTACTCATACCTCAAGCCTCCTTCACAGTCTGTAGTGCCAGAGGCAGGATTAACCTGCCCCGGCTCTTTAAACACCGTCTCCACAGTGATATCATCCTTCACAGCTTCGATAGTTTTATCAATCACCTGCGAAAGGCGGTTTGGTAACTCTTCAACCCGTTCGTCGAGCGCCGCGAAGTCTCAGCAATGTTAACAATTCAAACATGGGACTACATCAAGGATGTTGTGGAGGCAAGCAGCCGGCTGGATCGGCTGGCGATGGGGTCTTTCATGATAAGTGAACTCAAGGTGAACTCAAAAGAAAATCCCCGCAAGCCTTGAACTTGCAGGGAAATCGAATGACCCGGACGGGAATTGAACCCGTGTTACCGCCGTGAAAGGGCGATGTCTTAACCTCTTGACCACCGGGCCTTGTCATTTATTGAAAAAAGCTCCCCGAGCTGGGCTCGAACCAGCAACCCTTCGGTTAACAGCCGAATGCTCTACCATTGAGCTATCGAGGAATAGCGAGTAATGCCGATCTGAATAAACAGACGTCCGTGGGGAGCTTGCTC